>Ga0209691_1000036_pt1 | contig 104074 bp, 82 predicted proteins | sample YNPMSBMetaG_FD_187120 | JGI IMG/M metagenome (GOLD analysis project Ga0209691, IMG submission 187120) | Anoxygenic and chlorotrophic microbial mat microbial communities from Yellowstone National Park, USA - YNP MS-B MetaG (SPAdes) (version 2) ... | reverse complement strand
GGGGCGATCTTCCAGCTGGGTGACGGGAACAATCTCGCGCACCGAGCTGGTCAGGAACACCGCTTCTGCCGACAGGAGTTCGCCCACGGACAGAGGAGCCTCGATGCAGGGGATACCCTCCTGAGCGCAGAGTTGGATCACCGTCTCGCGAGTGATTCCCGCCAGGATGCCTTCGTGCAACGGAGGTGTTACCAGATGACGTCCATCCCATGCAAAGACGGTGCTGGTGGCTCCCTCGGTGATGTTTCCCTGTGCGTTGAACCAGATGACCTCTTCCCTCCCCAGCGCCTTTGCCTCATACTGCGCCTCCAGATGTGCGGCGTAGCTGCTCCATTTGGGGCGTTCGCCCGTGCCTGCCCGCGGGTCAGGGCGCAATAAAACCCCTGCACCCTCGCGCCATCGGGCTATCTGTTGCGGCGATAGCGCGGTCGCCGTCAAGAAGCAGGCGGGTTGTGACCACTCGCTGCCTGCGGTCATAGTCAGGCGCAGACGGGCGTCTGCACTCTGCAGGTCATTGGCTCGAATCAGACTGGCTACCGCTTGCTCGATGAACGGTGTACGCAGGTCCACCTGTTGGCGTGCCGACGCGAACAAACGCAGAGCCGCCAGCCACCGTCGCATCCGTTGCAGGTGCTGTTCCAGCCGGAACGGGAAGCCACGGTAGCAGCGCAGGGTCTCAAACAGGGCCGCGCCGTGCAATACTGCCCCGTCCAGCACGCTCAAACGGGCTTGCCCGGCAGGCACGAGTTCACCGTTGTACCATATCCACTGCATGGGTCTGTCTGCCTGTCTCCATCGCCTGAAACCACCCGCACAGCTTGGCGCGTATCTCCTCGTACTCGCGTTCCGGTTCCGAATCGGCAACGATACCGCCTCCGCCGTAAAGGGTGATCCGGTCGTCCCGAATGACGGCGGTGCGAATGGCGATATTGAGGTCCAGACCTCCGTGAAACGCGATGTAGCCAATGGCGCCAGTGTAAACCTCGCGGGCAACCGGTTCCAGCTCCTCGATGATTTGCATCGCGCGCACCTTCGGTGCGCCCGTGATACTGCCACCGGGAAAGGTGGCGCGCAAGAGGGTCTCTACATCTACGTTGTCGCGCAGCTGCGCCCGCACGGTACTGGTGAGGTGATACACCTGCGCATAGCCCTCCAGCGCCATCATCTCCGCCACCTGCACCGAGCCGATTTCTGCCACCCTGCCCAGGTCGTTGCGCTCCAGGTCTACAATCATGATGTGCTCCGCGTGGTCTTTGGGGCTGTGCATCAGTTCTTCGGCGAGCCGACAGTCCTCGTCGGGGTCTGCCGAGCGCGGGCGCGTTCCCTTGATAGGGCGTGTGTGTACGGTGCGCGTCACCGGGTTCATGTGGAGGAAACGTTCCGGCGATGCGCTGATAACGCAAAACCGTCCGGTATCGATGAACGCACTGAACGGCGCAGGCGAGACCTCGCGTATGCGCAGAAAGAGCGACGCGGGATTTCCGCGAAAGTGCGCTTGATATGCCTGTGCGAGGTTGACCTGATAGATATCTCCCTGCGCGATGTAGTGCTGGGCTTGCTGCACCGCGTGCAGATAGTCTTTTCGCGCCCACAGGGGGAACGGCTCTCCACAGGAAACGGCGGGTTCGGGCACAGCCGTCTGCCCGATGAGAACCTTTTCCCACCGTGCGGCTGCTTGCTGAAGGCGTCGCTGTGCCCGTCGATGGGCAGTTGCACCACTGAACGGCAGTCCGGTAGAGGTGAGCAACAGCCTCCACGCATCAATGTCTATCGTGGCAATCGTGTCGTAAAAGCCAAACCAGTATAATGGCAGCCGGTTGGGGGCTGGGAGGCGGTTCGGACAGGGTTCAATAAACGCCTTCAGCCCATAGCCAAGATAGCCCAGCACCCCAGCAGGTAGCGGCGTGGGTGCATCATCCACAGGGAGATGGAAACGCCGCAAGAAACCCTGCAGTACGCGCAGCGGGTCGTTTTCCATGCGCACGGTGCCGCCTGCATCTCGCCACAGCACATGGTCGGGATATGCTTCCAGCACGGCGAATGGCTCTTGCGCGATGAAGCAATAGCGTGCCAGCCGGAAGATTCCTCGTGGCGACGGCTCGGCACCGCTGTCCAGCACAACCGTGTGCGGCTGGCAGAGGTTGCATCGCGCGTAAATCTGCGACAACGACAGGGACGCTGGCAATGGAATAACGGTTGTGTATAGCGGCAGCGGTTCACTCATTCTGGCGGTATTATACCTGCTGGAGACGCCTGCTGAAACCGTGATCAGGCGCGAATCGTCTGAGTCTTGGAAATGCAAAGGTCGGGCTTTTCGTATGCTATAATAGGACGGCAAGGAAGGCGAGGTTTTATACCATGAACAGGTTCTCACGTATCCGTGTGATTGAGTTGCTCGTGGTCAGTCTCGTGCTATGGGCGCTGGCGACACAGGTTTTCGCTCATCCCAATTCGGAAGAGGACCCCGAGGTGCGCATGGGTAGGGAAGCGGCTCAAGAGATCGAGCGAACCCTGCGCATCATCAATGACCCCGAGTTGGTGGAGCGGGTGAACCGTATTGGGCAGGAGATTGCCGCGGTAGCCAACGCCTCCAACATCCCCATCACGTGGGGCATCAATAAAAGGTCACAGTTCCAGTATACGTTCAAGGTGGTGGATGATAAGGACGTCAACGCCTTCTCGCTGCCGGGCGGGTTCATCTATGTGAACAAGGGTTTGCTGGACTATGTGCAGTCCGACCACGAGCTGGCGGCGGTGCTGGCACACGAAATCGCACACGCGGCACATCATCATCTGCTGCGTCTGGGGCAGGAGAACGAGAAGATTAACCGCAGGGTAACCCTGCCCGCTCTGCTGGTGATGGTTCTCTCTGGCGCGCCGGCGCGGGATTTAAGCAATGTCATGACGGGAGTTCAGCTGTATCAGATAGCCAAACTGAACGGCTTCACTCAGGAAGCGGAAATAGACGCCGACCGCGCTGCCATCCTGTACCTGACGCAAACGAAATACAACCCTGTAGGCATGCTGACCTTTATGGAGCGACTGGCGCGCGATGAAGCGCGGCGACCGGAGAGGCAACTGGGTATTTTCCGCACGCACCCTCCCTCGCGAGAACGCGCCCAGGCGATGCTGAACCTGTTCCGCGAGCTGAACATCCCCGTCAACCGCAGGGCGGTGGCGCGTATTTTGCCTGTGGAACTGCGAGAGAAAACAGTGCAGGACCGCAGTCTGGTGGAGGTCTATCTGGACAGCGTTCCGGTGTTTGCCCCTGCCGACCGCGACGGACAAACCTCCGCCGAGCGCGCCCGGCAGATTAGCGAGCGACTGGACAGCCTTTTGAACGACGGCATCCAGATGTTTGACATCCGCCTGTCCAGCGATAGGCGTACGGTGGTAGCGCGCAGCCACCCGATACTCACCATCGAGCCTGAGGACGCTGCCCTGTACGGCAAGAGTATGCAGGAGCTGGCGGAGCAGGTCTCCAATGCCATCAAGCGCGCCCTCTGGAACGAGCTGATTCAGCGGGCATATTGACCGGTATCGTTTATCTGGAGAACGAACCTGCTGGTGAGTCGAAGCCCCATCCAACCTCCCTGTGGGCGGGGAGGAGTTTTCCGCTCGGCGCGAGCCCTGCTGTCGCACAGGACGGAGCCTGCCCGCCGTCGTATTCTCGAAAACGGTGGGCGTTACACAGGGGCATCCGCGAAGTGGCACGAGGAGGGAAACATCCGTTGAAAACGCTTGTCGTCCTGATGGTCATCGGCTTTGCACTTGCTGCTGCGGCGCAGAAACAGTCGCTGCAGACATGGAACGCGACGGAAGGCACCTTCGCCTGGGATGAACAGGTGAAGCGCGGCGGCAAGGCAAGCATCCGCCTGCACAACGCGACAGCCGATTTGCGCAGCGGCGTGATGCACGTGATCGAGCTGAACCAGAGCAAGCCTGTCCCCCTGCGGATTTCGGCATGGAGCAAAGCGCAGGATGTCTCCGGCAGTGCAGATGCGGGCTATTCGCTGTATATCGACCTGCGATACACCGACGGCACTCCCCAATGGGGTTTGATTGCACCTTTCAGCACCGGCACACACGACTGGGAGCGGCGTGAGGTGCTGGTCATCCCCCGCAAGCCCATCGACAAGGTGTTTGTACACCTGTTACTGCGCCATCACGCGGGTACGGTGTGGTTCGACGACATTCAGATGGAGATACTGGAGGGACGACAGGTGCTGGATATGCAAACCACTCGCCAGCCCACCTTGCGTGTGGGAAAGGGCACAGTGCGCTGGGGCAGGGCAGGCGACCTGCAGGTACAGTTCGACGACGCCGGACTGGTGACGCAACTGTTGTGGCGGGGCAAGCCGTTACCGAAGGGCAAACTGCCGGGCGGCTGGTTCCTGCGCGACATGCAAAACCCCGACGTTCTTGTGCCCTTCAGCGGCAGTTGGACCAGCCGCAACCCCCTTGTCTGGACGGGCAGGGCGAAAGACGTGCGGCTGGAGGTGCGTTACGAAGAGCAGGGAGGTCTTCTGCAGGCAATCGCCACGCTGAGCACCCGCGAAGGCAGTCCCGACCGCGCGGTGAGCCTCATCTGGGCAGCGCCGCTACAGATGCAGGGCGCAATCTGGTATGACGACATCCGACAGCAGACAGCAGCAACCGATATGGAGATGGCGAATCTGATACACGTCAACGCCGGCGCCAACGGCATGATGAGCGTGTATCCGCTAGCGTGTCTGTCGGGCAAGGATTGGTGCGTCGCGTGGGGCTGGCGGATGGACGCCCCGCGTCTCGTGAGACTGTTTGCCAGTCCGCAGTGGGGCTGGGCGTGCGCCGCCTTCGATGCTGTTCTCAGCGGCAAGACGCGCAAGTTCCCCCATCGCGCTCAGTTTCACCTGCTGTTGTGGTCTGCCGACCCGCAATGGGGCTTCCGCTCTGCCCTGCAGCGCTACATCACTGCCTTCCCCGAATGGTTCCGCAACCGCGTGCCCAAACAGGGTATCTGGATTGCTTTCACCGCACCGCACACCGTGCAGAACGTGCAGGATTTTGGCATCGTCTTCCACGAGGGCGATAACAGCGTGGCGGAAGACGACCAGCTGGGTATTCTCTCCTTCCGTTATACCGAGCCGATGAGCTACTGGATGCCCATGCCCAGAACGTTTCCGCGCACCGACGCCGGCGCAGACGACTGCCTGCAGCAATACGCTGAGGGAAAACTGGGTGACAACTGGCAAAAAGCGCAGGCGCGAGCGACGCTGAAATGCGGTATCATCTCCGACCAGAGCGGCAAAATCTATCGTCAGATTAGCGTGACACCCTGGAACGACGGCGCGATGTTCCTGCTGAACCCCGACCCGGACATACCCTCCACGCCCGATGACCCTTCCAAAGCCTACCTGAACTTCCCGCCTTCTCACGCGCAACAAGCCTACACCAAAGCGGGTACGGAGGGACTGGACGGTGAGTACCTCGATTCACTGGAGATGGGCGGCGAGATGCTGAACTACCGCGAGGAGCACTTTGCGACCGCAGACGTGCCGCTGGTGTTCGGCATGGGCAATCTGCGCCCGGCGATCCTGCAGATATTCAGCACATGGGAGTACACCCGTTACTTGGCACGCGAGATGCGCCAGCGCGGCAAATGGCTGTTCGCCAACGCGGTCGGCTGGCGATACCCCTTTTTGATGGCGCAGCTGGATGTGTCAGGCACGGAAACCATTTGGTGGCAAAACGGTGTATGGACACCCGTCTCACCTGCGCAGATGGACATCTGGCGCAGCATGAGCTACCACAAACCGTATGTGCTGTTGATGAACACCGACTACGAGACGTTCGGGGGGCAGGTGGAGCGCTACTTCCAGCGATGCCTGTTCTGGGGTATCTATCCCAGTATGTTCAGCCATAACGCTGCAGATAACCCGTACTGGCAGAACCCGGCATGGTATAACCGCGACCGTGCGTTGTTCCAGAAGTACATCCCGCTGATTCGACGTGTGGCGGAAGCGGGGTGGGAGCCAATCACACACGCCACCGCCGAAGGCGGATGGGTGGAACGCTACGGCAAGAAGACATTTACTGTGTTCAACCCGGAGAACGCCGAACGCGAGGTGCGGTTGCGAATCGATCTGCGCGCGCTGAAGACCCCAGCTGGCGAAGTCAACCGGCCGGTGGAGCTGGTGCACGCGCTCGGGCTGGACTGGAAGGTCAGTGATGGTGTGCTGCGAATCACCCTCCGACTGGCTCCTGAGCAGGCGGCGGTGATTACTTGGTAACTACCACACGCTATCCCAGGGCAAGCCGCGGCGCACGTCGATCAGCCTTTGCAGCAATAACCGTGTGCAGCGCACGTCTTCCAGCGCGTAGATGCCCAGCATGGTTAACGCTTCGGAGTTATAGAGGTGCCTCCACTGGTTCCACAGCCACACCGCGTCCTCGCCGCGCATCATCTGCACGCTTGGGTGTCGGGGTACGCGCAGGTGGCTGAAGAGTGTTTTCAACTTGAGGTTTGGCGTTCGCAGCAAGCCGATATCGCGCAAGGGCATGGCGACCTGCGTGTAGATATCCAGATGCTGCCATGTACGGAATAGCGGACGCACCTGCGGCAGGTGGTAGGCGATGAAGGGCAGGTCAAACTGCTCGCCGTTATAGGTAGTGATGCGCGACAGGAACTCCGCGTGCTGCGGAAACTGCTCTAACGGGCAGACGGTGATGGTGTCGTAGCCGTATTCCTGCGCTTTTCGCTCGATGTGGCGCAGGGTCTCTGCCGCATCGTGCAGGTCATTCACATAAAGTCTCGCCTTCTTGCCGGTGTGGTCTTCCTGATAGAGTGCAATCAGGGTCAGGTCACTGTATGCGGGATTAATGCCGGTGGTTTCGGTATCGAGAAACACCGCCTCCAGATAGTCTTCCAGCTGCCGTGTCACCAGCACATCCTCCTGTATAGAGTGTGGAATTATGCTATCACAGAATCTGCCCTCTTGGGAAGCTCCTTGCGGACAGCGAAGAGTCGGTATCCGCCGCGCAATCGCCTGCAAATAACCTGCTATGTCGGGTACAGTGTTTTTTTCGGAATCATCCTTCCACGTCTTGACAAAAAATCGATAGTTTTGCTAAAATGACGCACGGATACCCTGAATAACTTGTACCAGGAGGTCAGTATGAGACGCGACGCATTTACGCTCATTGAACTGCTCGTCGTAATCGCGATTATCGCGATTCTAGCAGCAATCCTGTTCCCCGTGTTCGCCCAGGCGCGGGAAAAAGCACGCTTAGCCACATGCACCTCGAACATGAAGCAGATTAACCTCTCCCTGCTGATGTACATCCAGGATTATGACGAGGTGTTCCCCGACGTGTCCAACAACTGGTGGGCAGCGACCGATTGGGGGTCTCCCGGACAGCGCGCCCGCTACTTGGGCGTACCGTGGGACGCTAGTTCCTACGGTGTGCAGTGGTGTGGCTTCCAGACACCGCGCGTGCATATCCTGACGGTATTGCTCCCATACTGCAAGAACGAGGGTATCTTCCAGTGCCCTACCATTCGGGCGAAGGAGCCAGGGGCTCCACACAACTACTGCTATAAGGACTGGCTGAGCTGGTGGTGTAACGGCGATGGCACATGGGGCGACGCCCTGCAGGTGTTTAAGGACTCGACGTTGGCAGGCTACCCATTGGCGTCGTTGGCGGCACCAGCCATTCAGGTAACATGGTGGGAAGACTGGATGGGGGCGCACAGCGGAGAGAGCGACCAATGGGAGGTAGACCTTGAGTTGGACTTCGATGCACGCACGCGCCCTGCTGGGTTGAACATGGCGTTTGCGGACGGCCATGTGAAATATTTCTACGACCATAGCGTCCATCACTACGTACGGCGTCTATGCCCACGCTCAGCGGCAGATTACAGCCAGTGTCGGATTTATTAGGAGGCAGCGATGAAACGATCCCGTGAGGTACCCACGCCGGTGGCTATTCTCATCATCATCGCCGCGGCAGTAATTATTCTGGGCGGTGCATGGTGGTGGACGTCGCGGTCTGGGGCTGGAGCCGTGAAAGCACCGTTACCGACTGGGCAGGAGCAGATACGCATTACTCGGCAGGAGCAGGACGTACTGACTAACGCCCTACGCCGGCGTCGTGAACGCATGGAAGGCAGGTTCAACACTGCGCCTCCTGTGTCTGCTTCTCCTCGTTGAGGAAGAACCCTGGATGTTGTGGAAACATCCGGGGCTATGGAGTTTTTTCAGAAAAAATAACCTGTAACACCTCGAAAACCCCTTGTTTTCCTTAGCATTTGTGGTATACTACCAATGTTCGGTGTTCGTTGCACGCAACGGTTCGGTTCCGGGGTCCGTATACCTCATGGGAGGAGACCGCGTTCGAGCCTGCCGGCAGCACCGTAACGAAAAATCCGGGAGGCGAAACGCTTCCCAAACATGAGGTAAAAAAATGCCAGAAACCACTTCTTTGTTCGTAGGAAACCTTTCCTACGCCACCACCGCAGAGCAACTGCGTGAGCTGTTCTCTCCGTGGGGTCCCGTCGAGGATGCTCGTGTCGTAGAAGGACGCGGCTTCGGCTTTGTGGACATTCCCAGCGAGAACATGCAGGCAGCGATTGACGCTACCAACGGTCAGGTGTTCATGGGCAGAACTATCACCGTGAACCAGGCACGCCCCCGCACCGAGCGGCGCGAGGGTGGCTTCCGCAGCGACCGCGGTGGCTACGGCTCCGGGCGGCGCGACCGACGTTGGTAAGCCCGAACCAAAGCATCAAGTGCAACGGCACGCCGATTGGCGTGCCGTTCGCTGTTATTTCAGGGTGACTATCGTCACGCCGTCTCCACCCTCTGTGGCATCTGCCCCCCGATACGACGCCACCAGCGGATGCGTGTTCAGATACTCCCGTACCGCCTTGCGCAGAGTGCCAGTGCCTTTGCCATGAATCACGCGCACCTGCTGCAGCCCGGCGGCATACGCCTCGCTGAGATACTGGTCGAGATTGGCAAGCGCTTCGTCCACCCGTTGCATCCGCAACATGATTTCCGGCGAGATGTTCGCCGCTCGCGACAGGTTGACCGGCACCGAAACCAGCGGTGCCTTGGAAACCGGCTTCTCATCGATGCGGCGCAGCGCCTCACGCGGGACGGTGACGCGAATCGCTCCCGCCTGCACCACCGCCTCGTCCTGAGTCAGTTGCAGCACTGTGCCCGTGACGTTCAGCGTAGTCACCTTCACCGTGTCGCCCTCGCGTATCTCGGTAGGTGCAGCGGCGGGCGGAGCCAGCAGCTGTTTCATCTGTTCGGCCGCCTGTCGCACCTGCTGGCGGGCTTCCTGGGCAGCGCGGTTTTCGCGGGGCTGTTCGCGCAGGCGACAATATGCTTCTTCCGCCTGCTGCAGGATTTGGTGCAGGCGGTGCTGAACCTCCTGCGTCACCTCCTCGCGCAACCGCTGCCGCTCCGATTCCACCTGTTCCAGTCGCTGTTGCAGCTGTTGGCGCAAGGCTGCGGCTTCACGACGCTCCTGTTCGGCTGCCTGTCGCGCCTCCTCCACGTGACGCTGTTCTTCCTCCAGCCGGCGCATGATGCTGGTAGCCTCCGTCTCACGCCCGGCAAGGCGCGCCTGCGCGGTCTCGATGACCGAAGACGGTAAACCGAGCCGCTGCGCGATGACAATGGCATGGCTGGAACCCGGCGTGCCGATGCGCAGATGGTAAGTCGGACGCAGGGTTTGCAGGTCAAACTCCACCGAGGCGTTCTGCACGCCCTGTCTGGCGTAGGCGTAGCTTTTCAGCTCGCCATAGTGGGTGGTCGCCATCACCCGCGCATGGCGTGCCAGCAGATAGTCCAGTATCGCCTGCGCCAGTGCGGCTCCTTCGGCAGGGTCGGTTCCCGCGCCCAGCTCGTCCAGCAGTACCAGCGTGTGTTCGTCACAGTGGGGTAGCATCGCGGCGATGTTGGTCATGTGTCCGGAAAAGGTGGATAGCGATTGCTCTATGCTTTGCTCATCACCGATGTCGGCAAAGATGTTCTGGAATATCGCCATTTCAGTGCCGGTGTCGGCAGGCACGTGCAGACCCGACTGCATCATCAGCGTCAGCAGTCCCACCGTCTTCAGGGTCACGGTTTTGCCGCCGGTGTTGGGTCCAGTGATGAGCAGGATGCGGAAGCGGTTGCCCAGTTCCACATCGATGGGCACCACCGGCGGTTTCAGCAGGGGATGCCGCGCCTTGCGCAGGCGGATTTTTCCCTGTGTATTCAGTGCAGGCTCGATGGCATCCCATTCTACGCTGAGACGGGCGCGGGCATTGATGAAATCCAGCTCGCCCAGCGCGTCGCAGGTGAGCAGGATGGGGTCGCTGTACTTGCCCACAAGCGCGCTGAGTTGCGCCAGAATACGCACCACCTCGTTCTGCTCGGCTATCTGCGCTTCGCGAATCTGGTTGCCAAGGTCCACCACCTCCTGCGGCTCCATGAACAGCGTGGCTCCCGATGCGCTCACGTCATGCACAATGCCCCCGAACTGCGCCCGATATTCCGCCTTGACCGGCAGGCAGTAGCGGTCCCCGCGCATGGTGATGACGGGTTCCTGCAGCATATTGCGGATGCGCGAGGAGTTCAGCGTGGCTTGCAGTCGCTCGGTGATGCGGGAGTGCAGGTGGCGCAGTCTCTGCCGGATACGGGCGAGTTCGGGGCTGGCGCTGTCGGCAACGGTGGCATCCTCCCGCAGGCAGCGACGTACCTCGTTCACCACCTCGGGCAGTGGCTCCAGCTGTCGCGCCAGCACACACAGCGCGGGGCACTTCTCCTCTCTTGTCAGGAGGAAGCTGCGGAGGCGTCGGGCGCTCTCTACCGTGTCGGCAATGGACAGCAGCGATTCGGGAGGGAGTATCCCTCCCGCACGCGCCAGCGATGCCGCCGAACGCACATCCTGCACGCCACGCAGGGGCATCTCCTCAGCGAGGTCTATCAACCTGCGCGCTTCCGAAGTCTGCTGCAGTGCAACGCGTATAGCCTCTTCGTCCGTGCGCGGTGTCATCTGGCGTGCCCGTTCCGCGCCCATGGGGGTAGCGCAGTGCGCCACCACCTTCTGCCGGATGGCGTCGTATTCCAGAACCCGGAGGGTGTGTGCGTTCATGACTTCATGTCAGCTGCTCGGGGTCAATGCCCATCTCACGCAGGCGCTGTGCCAGTCGTTCTGCACGCCGTTCCGCCTCTTGCGCCCGTAACCGTTCCTGTTCCGCTCGCTGCCGTTCCTGCTGTGCTTCGCGCTGTGCCTGTTCGTAGCGACGGCGCAGCTCCACATAGGGCACAAACCGCTCGCCATCGGGACGATAGACGACCAGCGCGCCGTTTTCCACGCTGAACCGAACGCCCAGTAATGGGCTGACCCAGCCCTCCATCTGCGCCACCCGCGCCAGCTTGCCGTCCTGCCGTATCCAGCCGTCCAGTGCGCCCGTATCGGGGTCGTACATGTAGTACTCCTGCACCCCGTATCGCTCGTAAAACAGTGACTTCTCCACCATGGCGGCGTGACGGTTGCTGGGGGACAGTATCTCGAACACCACCTGCGGCGGGATATTGTCCTCCTCCCACTGCAGGTAACGCCCGCGATGTCCCTTCGGACGTCCGAAGACCACAAACACATCGGGTGCCACGCAGATTTCGGGATGCCCTTCCAATGGATACCACAGCAAATCGGCAGCGACGAACACATCCTCGCGGTCGGCGAAGAGGGCAGACAGGTTATCGTACAGGTAGACGATATATTCCAGCTGCTTCGTATTGTCCGCCATCGGCTGACCATCCGACTCAGGATAGATGATTGTTCTGGGTAGCTGCTGTATTGCCATTGTGCATCACCATCCGTATTATAGCAGATTAGAGAGGAGCAGGCATTCTGCGTACCAACGGTGTATCATAACAGGCGAAGCGAAATTGGACGACGAGGCAATCCGGTAGTGGACGAGGAGAGAGAACCGCTGAGTTTCGAGGAGATATGCATTCACTGGGGTGAGGACCCGGAACGGTATCTGGGTGCGATGGTGCCGCCCATCTTTCAGAACAGCCTGTTCACCGCTCCCACTGTGGAGGCTCGGTCGAGGAAGGCGGGACGCCACATCTACACCCGCGAGTCTAACCCAACCACCGACATCCTGAAGGCTAAAGTTGCCGCACTAGAGGGGGCAGAGGACGCGCGGTGCTTTGCGTCCGGGATGGCAGCCATCAGCGCGGCGTTGATGTCCCAGCTGCGCAGCGGAGACCATGTGGTGTGTGTGAAACATGTCTATTATCCTGCCCGTGCCCTGCTTCAGGATCACCTGAGTCGGTTCGGGGTAGAGGTAACCTTCGTGCGCGGCGACCAGGTGGAGGACTTCGAGCAGGCATTGCGACCCAACACCCGCGTGTTTTACCTGGAAAGCCCCACCAGCATCAACCTGTGGCTGCAACCGCTAGAAGAGGTCTGTTCCCTCGCCCAGTCACACGGCATTACCACGATTATCGACAACACGTGGGCAACGCCTATCTTCCAGCGACCGATACAGCTGGGGGTGGATATCGTGGTACACTCGGCGAGTAAGTACCTAGGCGGGCACAGCGATGTGATTGCGGGGGTGGTATGTACGTCACGCCAGCACATCGAGGCGATTCACCGCGAGATGACGCTGGTTGGCGGTATTCTGGACCCCTTCGCCGGGTGGCTCATCCTGCGCGGGTTGCGCACGCTGCCCACGCGCCTGCACCAGCACCAGCAGAACGCTCTGCAAGTAGCGCAATGGCTTGAGCAGCACTCGGCAGTGCATCGCGTACTGTACCCGGGGTTGCCCTCTCATCCGCAGTACGAGCTGGCGCGACGCCAGATGACCGGGTTCAGCGGGCTATTTTCGTTCACACTCAAGCGCAGCTCGCGCGAGGCGGCGGTGGGAGTGGTGGATGCGCTGCGGATGTTCCATATCGGTGTGAGCTGGGGCGGATACGAAAGCCTTGCCCTGCCGATGCTCATCGAGGACTACGATGGGGAACAGCGATGGGGCTTGCGGGTACACATCGGGCTGGAACCGCCGGAGAGGCTGATTGCGGATCTGGAGCAGGCATTACGCCATGCAGAGGATAAGGGGCGTTAGCCTTTCTCGCCCTTCAGCCCGCTGATGAACTTCTCGAAGAAGCTTTTCTCTTCTTCCGGGACGTCGGTGAACCGCTCGCCACAGGCGGCGGCAAACTGGCGCAGAAGCCCGCGCTGTACTTCGTTCAGGTGGGTGGGGACGTGGATATTCACGTGTACCAGCAGGTCGCCCCGTCCCTGTCGGCGGTTTGGCAGCCCTTTGCCTGCCAGACGGAACACACTGCCTGGCTGGGTGCCCGGCGGGATTTCCAGCTCTATATCTTCATCCAGCCCGCGCACTTTCACTGTCGCGCCTAGTGCAGCCTGCGCAAAGGAGATGGTCAGCTTGGTGTGCAGGTTGGAGCCTTCCCGCTCGAAGCGCTCGTGCGGGCGCACGTGGAACACCACGTAGAGGTCGCCGTTATCGCCTCCGCGTCTACCGGAGTCCCCCTCGCCGAGGAACTGCACGGCTGTGCCGTCCTCCACACCGAGGGGCACCCGGATGGTGCGTTCCACCATGTTGCGCACCCGCCCCTCGCCGCGACACTGGGTGCATGGGCGCGAAATCACCTTCCCTTCGCCATGGCAGTTCGGGCAGGTAACCACGGTGGAAATGGTTCCCAGCAGGGTATGTTGTGTATGACGTACGCGTCCACTGCCCCGGCAGGTGGAGCAGGTGCTTGGCATTTCGCCGGGCTCGGCACCGTTGCCCTCACAGCGCGTACACGTCTGGAAGCGAGCATACTGGATGGTTTTGGGCGCGCCAGAAGCCACCTCTTCGAGGGTAACTTCCACATCCACGCGCAGGTCGTTGCCCCGTTGCGCGCGCGGCGTCTCGGTACGTGCACCACCCGTGCCGAAGAACAGGTCGAACAGGTCGCCGATATTGCCAAAATCACCGAACCCAAAGTCGGGTTCAGCGGTACCACCTCTTACGCCAGCGCGCCCGAACAGGTCGTAGGCACGCCGTTTTTCTGGGTCGCTCAACACCTCATAGGCTTCGTTAATCGCTTTGAACTTCTCCTCGGCTTGCTTGTCGCCAGGGTTCACGTCGGGATGGTACTGACGGGCGAGCCTTCGGTAGGCACGCTTAATCTCCTCCAGCGTCGCGTCCCTACTAACTCCCAGCGTTTCGTAATAATCCACCTCGCCCGGCATGAAAACACCTCGCGCTACCGCTACTCTGCGTCTTCACCTTCGCTGTGTAGACCCTCGTCGAAAAGGCTCTGCTGGTCGCTCTCTTCCGGCGGACTATCCTCCTCCTCGTCCAGACCCAGCACTTGGTTTACCTCGTCAGAGATAGACTGCTCCCCCTCTTCCGATTCTAAGCCCTCTTCCTCGGCTTCCTCTGCTTCTTCCTCGACCTCAGCCGCCTCTGCGGTATCTCCATGACCATTATCGGAACCTCCAATCTCTGCCTCGACTGCCATCGCGACCTTTGCCATCGCCTCTTCGAACTCTTCAGCAGTCAGCAAGGCTTCGTGGGCTTCCGGTTCCATCAACTCGGGCAGGGGTTCCGGGTTAAAGCTCGGAATCAAACGTCCCGCCGCGACCTCCTCCAGCGCGATGGTCAACGGATTGCTGGAAGAGCTCTTCACCAGCGAGCGACGGGCAATGCCCTGCTCTTGTAGATACTTGGCGCGTTTTGACGCCAGTATCACCAAGGCATACTTATTAAACCGGTTCAACCTGTCGGGGTTGGGTAAAATCATGTTTGCGCGACCTCTATTCTGTGTTCACACGCATGAATTATACCGCCTTTGGTGCCAATCGTCAACGCACAGAGGAGTGTTCAAAGACACACAGAACGTAGCCAGTTGTTCGGACAAGCCGTTCATGCTATACTCTTTCCTGAACAGCGACAAGGAGACAGAGTACCATGCGACCCGAGCAGCCTGTACCGGAGATACAGCGCGAATATCGTGGCATGTGGGTGGCAACCGTTGCCAATATCGACTGGCCCTCCCGACCCGGATTGCCGTCTGATGTGCAAAAGACCGAGCTGCTGGCGATTCTCGACAGGGCGGCGGAACTGAAGTTTAACGTGATTGTCTTGCAGGTGCGCCCAGCGTGTGCAGTGCTGTACGATTCCAGAATAGAGCCGTGGTCTGAAGTGCTCAGCGGCACGATGGGGCTGCCCCCTGAGCCTTACTATGACCCTCTTGCCTTCGCCGTGGAAGAAGCCCACAAGCGCTGCCTAGAGCTCCATGCCTGGTTCAATCCCTATCGAGCGCGACATCCTTCCGAGAAGTCGGAGATACATCCCCAGCACATCAGCAGGAGGCGTCCCGAACTGGTCAAACAGTACGGAAGGTACCTCTGGCTGGACCCGGGCGAGCCCGACGTGGTAGAGCATTCTCTCTCGGTGATGCTGGAGGTGGTGAAGCGGTATGACGTGGACGGTGTGCATATCGACGACTATTTCTACCCTTACAAGGAGCGCGATGAAAAGGGCAACATCCTCGATTTCCCCGACGAGCCCAGCTGGCGGCGCTATCGCCGTTCCGGAGGCAGGCTGAGTCGCGACGACTGGCGCAGGCAGAATGTAGACCGCTTCGTGGAAAGGGTCTATCGTGAGATAAAGAGCACCAAACGCTGGGTGAAGTTCGGCATCAGCCCCTTTGGGTTGTGGCGTCCGGGCTACCCGCCGGGCACTCGTGGATTCGACGCCTATGCGGAACTCTACGCCGACTCGCGCAAGTGGCTTCAGCGGGGATGGTGCGACTACTATGTCCCTCAACTCTACTTCAGGGTAGACAATCCGAACCTCAGTTATCCCGCGCTACTGCAATGGTGGGTGGAACAGAACACGAGGGGCAGGCACATGCTTGCAGGCAATTTCACCAGCAAGGTGGCAGATGGCAGCAACACCGCGTGGGACGCGGCGGAAATCGCCGAGCAGGTGCGCCTGACCCGCAAGCAGAAGGGCGCGCTGGGCAACATCCATTTCAGCGCACGGGCGTTCATGCAGGACAGGGGCGGTATCTGCAAACTGATACGGGATTTGCATGCGCAACCCGCTCTCGTTCCCCCCGCGGGGTGGTTGAGCCGCTCTGCCCCACCCTCGCCTGCCGTGCGTACGGTGTACCTCGCGGACGGAGGGGTGCGCCTGACGTGGGAGGCTCGGGGTAAACACCCGATTGGGTGCTGGATGGTGGCATACCGCTCCAACGGCGAGTGGTCCATGCAGGTGTTACCCGCTACCGCGAACAGCTACACGTTACCCCTCTCGGCGAAACTCGCTTTCGTGAGTGTCGTCGACCGCTACGGCAACCAGAGCGAGTGGGCCAGCGCGGGCGCAACGTAACGTACGAGAACGGAAAAGCCCGGCAGGAGCCTCGCCCGCCAGGTAGCAGCGAGTGCCCGGTGCTGTTGACACCTGTGCCTGCTGTCCGAGTACAGGGTGAGGTGATTCTGCATGTGGACATATTCCCCCGAGCAGGTCCTGCAGGCAGCATGTCGATGGTGGAACTGGACACCTCACCCTGCTCAGCGTGAATGGATGATGGATACTCACCCGGTGAAGGTAGCGGCATGTGGCAGGCGGTGGGGCAAAACAGAGTCCCTGGCGGTGGAGACCGCTGCCCTCGCCCTGCTGCACCCCGGCATCCGACAGGTCATCGTCGCTCCCACGCTGGACCAGGCGAGCATCCTCTTCGACCGCACGCTGGAGCTGCTTCAGGACTGGGCACAACAGACGGGCGCGAAACTGCAGGTGCGCGTAACCCCTTATCCCCGCGTGCGCGTCAACGAGGGCGAAATCACCGCCCGCAGCGCGTACCGTCAGGCGCGTTCCCTGCGGGGCAGAAGTGCGCACCGCATCGTGGTGGACGAAGCCGCCTACCTCACCGAAGAGGTCATCCCGCAGGTCTTGATGCCCATGCTGGCGGACACGGAAGGGCAGCTGGTGCTGCTGTCGACCCCTTTCGGCAGAAACCACTTCTGGCACTGGTATCAACGCGGACAGTCGGGCGAGGTGTGTCGCAGCTTCCGCTTCCCCACCACCAGTAACCCGCGTATCTCTGCCGGCTTCCTGCAGATGCAAAAGCAGCTGCTTACCGAGCGGCAGTTCGCCATCGAGTACGAGGCGCAGTTTGTGGACGATGCAGGCGCGGTGTTCCCGCAGGCGGTTATCGAAGCGTGTATCCAGCCCAGCCTCGCAGAAGCCAGACCCAACTCGTCCCCAACCCTTGCAGGGCTGGACTGGGGACGCTACCGCGACTACACCGCGTTGGTGCTGTTGCGCGAGTCTGGCAACCGGCTGCAGGCGGTGCACGTGGAACGTATGCCCAGCACCGGATGGCAGATTCAGATAGAGCGGCTACTACACCGATTGGGCGAGTGGAGGGTGCGCACCGTGTATTGTGACGCCTCCGGCATCGGCGACCCGTTAGCGGAGATGCTGCAGCAAAGCCTCAGCCATCATCACCTGCACATCCATGTCGAGCCTGTGGTTTTCACCGCCTCTACCAAGCGGACAATGATCGAATCTCTCGCACTGGCGATGGAACAGCGTCGCGTGGCAATCCCTCCGCACCCCGACCTGTTGCGTGAACTGCACGCCTTCACCGCCAGCCATACCGGGAGTGGACACATCCGACTGCAGGCGCAGGGCAGCGAACACGATGACCTGGTGATTGCACTGGCGCTGGCGGTTCAGGCAAGGGGAAGAGCGTTATTGGGCACGCCTTCCGTGCGCCCGCTCACCAGCGGCAGGAGACGAGAGGTGTGCGAGGTATAATACAGGTATCTATGCCCAGTATCCCTTACGATAGCCTCACGCTTGCGGCGGTAGTACACGCGCTGCAGCCTTTGCAAGGCGGGCGTATCCAGCACATCGCGCAGCCTGCCGAGCACGACATCCTGCTCACCGTGTACGTGCGCGGCATGGGCGAGGTGTACTGGCTTATCAGTTGCTCGCCGCAGTGGGCACGCACGCATTTACTCTCCCACCGCCTGCCCAACCCGCCCCAGCCCCCCCCTTTCTGCATGGCGCTGCGCAAGTACCTGCAGGGCGGCACCATCCTCACCATCGCCCAGCGACGGTTTGACCGCGTGCTGGACGTGGAGGTGAAAGGACATGAGGGACACACCTATCTGCTCAGCGCGGAGCTGATGGGCAGGCACAGTAACATGATCCTCATCGCTCCGGACGAGCGTATCCTGCACGCCGCCAAGCTGGTCTCCTCACGCATCAGCCGCGTGCGTGAAGTGTTGCCGGGCAGAGCTTACACGCCTCCTCCCGCCGAAGAGCGTCCCGACCCGCGTGCCGTGTCCGAATCCCAGTTCCTGCAGTGGTATCAGCAGGAACAGCCTGCCGATTTCGCCGCGTGGTTGCGGAGCCGTTTCGAGGGCATCGGCACCTTTTTAGCGGGCGAGATTGCCGCGCGAGCGCAACGGCTGGGCAACGGAGACACTCCTGCTGTTTTCCGGAGCGCGTTTCGCTCGGTGTTCGATGCGGCAGCAGCGGGAGACTGGGAGCCTGTGCTGGTGCGCGACGAAGCGCACCGTCCCATCGGCGCGTATCCGATTCCACTGGCTTCCCTGCCGGAGGAACAGCAACATCCGCGCCGCAACATCCATGTGGCGCTGGAGAACTACTACGCGGTGGCTATACCCCGCGCCGAGCTGGAACAGCAGAAGCGAAGCCTGCAGGGTATCTTGCAGAGGGTACTCACTGCGCGGCGCAACGCTCTGCAGCAGCTGCAGCAGGGAGTAGAAGAGCGGGCACAGGCGGATATTTACCGACGATGGGGTGAAACCCTTCTGGCGTTCCTGTCGCAGGTGCCAAAGGGTGTGCAGGAGGTTACCCTGCCGGACCTGTACAGCGCGGATGGAGCTACTCTCACCATCCCCTTAGACCCCACGCTAACGCCGCAGGAGAACGCGCAGCGATACTTTGCGCGTGCGCGTCACGTGGAGCAGAACGCCGAAAGGCTGGAGGCGATGCGCTATCGTTTGATGACAGAAGAGATGCAGGCGCAGGAGGCTCTGCAGAGACTGGAATCGATAAGCGACCTCTCCGAGCTGGAAGCCTTCCGGCGGGAGGTAGCGGGGCGCGGCTGGCTGAACCCCACCGCGGGTGTTTCCGGCGAAGCCGCAACGAGAACGCAGGAAGATTTCGAGGGAAGACGTATCCGCGTGCACGTTGCGCCCGGCGGCTGGCAGGTGCTGGTGGGCGAAAACGCTGAGGCGAATGACTACCTCGTAACGCGGGTCGCACAGCCAAACGACTGGTGGCTGCACGTGCGGGCGGGAACGGGTGCGCACGTGGTGATACGCACCAACAACCATCCGCAGGCGGTTCCCCGACAGGTGCTGGAGTTCGCCGCCCGGCTCGCCGCTGCCAACAGCCCGCAACGCCACTCCTCGATAGTGCCCGTGGACTACACCCTGCGCAAGTATGTGCGCCGCCCGCGCGGCGCGCCACCGGGATTCGTCACCTACACGCACGAGAAGACGTTGCACGTGTCGCCCAGAGACTGACCCCTCGCTTGACCCCATCCCCTCTCTGCGGTTACAATAAAGAGCCAAACTTTCGCGGGAGGAACCTGCAGGCATGAATCCGATACGACGCGCACTGCTGAGCGTTTCCGATAAAACAGGCATTGTGTCTTTTGCCAGAGCGTTGAACGAAATGGGCGTTCAGATTATCTCCACGGGTGGAACCGCGCGTACCCTGCAAGAGGCGGGTATCCCCGTCACCCCGGTGGAACAGGTCACCGGCTTTCCCGAGATGATGGAGGGACGGGTGAAAACACTGCATCCCGCCATCCACGCGGGTATTCTCGCCGACCGGCGCAAAACCGAACACCTGCAGGCATTGCAGTCAGCTGGCATCGAACCGATTGACCTGGTATGTGTCAACCTGTATCCCTTTGAAAGCACCATCGCCCGCGCGGACGTCACACTGGAAGAGGCGATAGAGAACATCGATATCGGCGGTCCCACGATGGTGCGCGCCGCCGCCAAGAACCACGACAGCGTGGCGATCGTGGTGGACCCTGCTGATTATGAAGCCATCGTTGAAGAGATGCGGGCAAACGGCGGGGCAATCGGTCTGGAAACGCGCCGTCGGCTGGCAGCGAAGGCGTTTGCACACACCGCCTTCTACGATGCCCAAATCGCGGCATACCTGAGGGCACAGTTTACGCCCGAAATGCTGTTCCCGCAAGAGTTCACCGTCGCTCTGCGCAAAGCACAGGAACTGCGCTATGGCGAGAACCCCCACCAGCAGGCGGCGTTTTACCGCATACCCAGCTTCACCGAACCCAGCATCGCCACCGCACGGCAGCTGCACGGCAAGGAGCTGTCTTATAACAACCTGCTGGACTGCGACGCCGCGCTGGAGCTGGTCAAAGAGTTCGCGGAGGACCGCCCCGCCTGCGTCATCATCAAGCATACCAACCCCTGCGGGGTGGCAGTGGCGGATAGCCTTCCTGAAGCGGTAGAGCGAGCCCGACTGGCAGACCCTGTTTCCGCCTTCGGGGGCATCATGGCGCTGAACCGACCCGTAGACGCCGCGACCGCTGCGACAATTACTGCGCCCAATACCTTCTTCGAGTGCCTCATTGCTCCCGCGTTCGCCGAGGACGCTCTGCCCATCCTCACCGAGAAGAAAAAATGGGGAGCGAACTTGCGCCTGCTGGAAGTGGGAACATTGACTCCGCCCCAGGAGGGGTGGATACTGCGCGGGCTGACGGGAAGTGTGCTGGTACAAACCCGTGATGTGCAACTGCTGCCGGAACAATCGGAGGCGGTTCGTGTGGTCACCAGGCGTGCTCCAACCCCCGAAGAGATGGAGCAGCTGCTGTTCGCATGGAAGGTGGTGAAGCATGTGAAGTCCAACGCCATCGTGCTGGCGAAGGACTGGGTGATCGTGGGCGTCGGAGCCGGGCAGATGAACCGCGTGCAGTCGGTGCGGCTGGCAGCGGAGTCCGCTGGCGAGCGGGCGAAAGGCGCGGTGCTGGCATCGGATGCCTTCTTCCCATTCCCCGACAACGTCGAGGTAGCGGCTATCGCCGGAGTTACCGCCATCATCCAGCCTGGCGGCTCCGTGAAGGATCAGGAAGTCATCGCCGCAGCAGACAGGCTGGGTCTGGCGATGGTCTTTACCGGTATGCGCCACTTCCGGCACTGAGATGGAACCGCTGAGGCTCTTTACCGTTCTTGCGGCTTCGGTGCTGGCGGGCACACTGGGCGCGCTACTGGGATTGGGCGGTGGCATCATTTTAGTGCCCGCGCTGGTGCTGCTACTGGGAGTGCCCGAAAAAACGGCGGTTGCTACAAGCCTGTTAGGCGTCATCGCCACGTCGGTCGTTGCCAGCACCTCGCATCTGCGCTACAGGTATACCAATATCCCGCTGGCGATGTGGCTGGTCAGCGCTGCTGTGTTGGGCGCACTGCTGGGTAGCATGCTCTTCCAGAGGATCGAGGCTCGGTGGATTGCGCTGGGATTTGTCGTCCTGCAGACTTACGTGGCGTGGATACTTTGGCGGCGGCAGGAACCTTCTGCTGGCTCTGAGCCGGTGATACAAGGCACCAACGGTGCAAGTGCCTGTTACGTAGACCATGCCACCGGTGTGACCGTTTGTTACACGCCCACTCGTCTGTGTGCTGGATGGGGGGCGGGTCTTGTCGCCGGCGTGATATCGGCACTGCTGGGCGTAGGAGGCGGGATTATCAAAGTACCTGTGATGAATCTGTGGATGAACGTGCCACTGAAGGCGGCTGCGGCAACCAGCTCGTTCATGTTGGGGATGACAGGCAGTGTGAGCGCGGCGATATACCTGCTGCGCGGTTATGTCGACCCCACGCTGGCAGCACCTTCGGTGCTGGGTGTGATGGCTGGAGCGCACCTGGGAGCGTTCTTATCCAGACGACTGCGCTCGCGCGTGCTGCGCAACGTGCTGATTGCGCTGCTGGTGGTGAGCGCAATCCGAATGGCATGGAGGGTGTTCTGAATGGAACAGCTCCAATCCGCGTTCATCTATCCGCTTGCACCAATCTTGACCAAGATGATATAATAAGTCATCAATCAAAAAGGAGGTTTCGTGATGGCTTTCGGACCCAATGAGGCGGAACTGAAGTTCGATACGCTTGCCGTTCACGGGGGGCAACAGCCAGACCCCACCACACTGGCACGCGCTGTACCTATCTATCAAACCACATCCTACCTGTTCACCGACGCAGACCACGCCGCGCGCCTGTTCGCTCTGGAAGAGTTCGGCAACATCTACACCCGAATCATGAATCCCACCGTAGAGGTGTTCGAAAAGCGTATGGCGCTGCTGGAAGGGGGTGTGGGGGCACTGGCAACCTCATCGGGACAGGCAGCGGAAACCCTGGCTATCCTTACCATCCTGAAGGCGGGCGATGAGATGATTTCCGCCAACAGCCTGTACGGTGGAACCTATAACCTGTTCCGACACACCCTGCCGAAGATGGGCATTAAAGTCCACTTCGTCGACCCGATAGACCCCAGCAACTTCCGCAAGGCGTTGACACCCAAAACCAAACTCATCTACGCCGAGATGGTGGGCAACCCCAAGCTGGACACACTGGACGTGGAAGCGGTTGCGAACATCGCACACGAAGCGGGCATCCCGCTGATGGTGGATAACACCATGCCGACCCCCGCGCTGATTCAGCCCATCCAGTGGGGGGCAGACATCGTGGTGCATTCCACCACCAAGTTCATCGGCGGGCACGGCACGTCCATCGGCGGGGTCATCGTCGATTCGGGCAAGTTCGACTGGGGCAACGGCAATTTCCCGGACTTCACCTCGCCCGACCCTTCCTATCACGGGCTGGTGCTGTGGGATTTGCCGGAGCCGCTGAAGTCCATGAGCTTCATCCTGAAGGCGCGACTGCAGATGATGCGCGACATCGGCGCGTGCATGAGCCCGTTCAATGCGTTCCTGTTTCTGCAGGGGCTGGAGACGTTGCACCTGCGCATGGAGCGTCACAGTGACAACGCCATGAAGGTCGCCCGTTTCCTGGAAGAGCATCCCTGCGTCAGCTGGGTGAGCTATCCGGGGCTGCCCTCGCACCCCACGCATGAAACTGCGAAGAAGTACCATAAGGGCGGTCGCTACGGTGCGATTATCGGTTTCGGCATCAAAGGGGGCTATGAGGCGGGCAAGCAGTTCATCAACGAACTGAAGCTCTTCTCCCTGCTGGCGAACATCGGTGACGCCAAGTCGCTGGTCATCCACCCGGCATCCACCACGCACCAGCAGCTCACTCCCGAAGAGCAGCTCGAAACCGGTGTCACCCCCGACTTCATCCGCCTGTCCGTCGGCATCGAAGACATAGAAGACATCATCGCCGATTTGGACCAGGCTTTGCGCAAGGCAGCGCGGGTGTGAACCTTTGCCGTGCGGTCGCGTCTACACAATCGGAGAAACTTCTACAGGAGTTGCGCGGCTGGCGGGCTGCGCAACTCCACCTGGGGTATCAAAAGGAGGAAGACAGGATGCGAACCGCATGGCAGAATCGTCTGGTGTGGGCATTGGGTGTTGTGGTGTTGGTTGCCTCTGTGCTGATGTTGTGGCAGAAGACGCAGGCGCAGCTGGAGATGCCCCCTGCGCCGGGCGAAGTGGTAGCAATGCAACCGCCGGGGCAACCGGTACCGCCTCCACCCGGTCCAGGACAGCCGTTCCCCGGTATCGGGGAGCGACTCGCGCTGGGGCAGGTTGCGATAGCAGCGAACAGCGACTACGTGTACGTGGTGCGGGGCAATACGCTATATCAGTTCTCCGCCAGGACGCTGGAGCTGGTCAAATCCACGGATTTACCTCGTCCGCAGATACGCCCGCGCGCCGCAGGAGCGGAAACACAACCCCTACCGCAGCTACGCCAGCGGCGTCGACTGCAGGATCAGGGGCAACCGCCCGCGCAACCTTAGCGGTTACCATCGTCTCATCCCCTGACCTCTCCCCTCTCCCGAAGCTTCGGGAGAGGGGCTGAGGGCGATCATGCACGCATTCGCAGCATCGGGTAGAAGCTTCCTTCCCCCCACTTCGCTTCCAGACCGAACGCATCCGCCATGGTGGCAGCGATGTCGGCGAAGCAATCGCGTGTGCCGAGGTCTACTCCCTGCTCCATGTCTGGACTGTAACACAACAGCGGCACATACTCGCGCGAATGGTCGGTACTGGGAGTGGTGGGGTCGTTGCCGTGGTCGGCGGTAAGGATGAGCAGGTCACCCGTACGCAGTCGCTGCAGTACTTCGGTCAACCCTGCGTCGAACTCCTGCAGTGCCCTTGCGAAACCCTGGGGGTCATTGCGATGTCCGTAGAGCATGTCGAAGTCCTCGAAGTTGGTGAAGATGAAATCAGCGGGTTGTTCCATTGCCTGCAGGGTGGCTCGAAAGTGCTCCGGATTACTGCCTGTACGCACGGAGTAAGCGAAACCGCGCTCCGCGAAGACCTGCCCAATCACTCCGATAGCATAGACCTTCCGTCCTGTCTCGGCAAGCTGGTCTATCAGGTTGTAAGGCGGAGGCAGAGGGAAATCGCAGCGGTTTTCCGTGCGTCGGAAGGAAGAAGCGTCCTTGCCAACGAACGGTCGGGCAATCACCCTCTGCACGTGATGGGGAGGTTTCAGTATCTCCCGGGCGATGAGGCACATCTCATACAATCGTTGGAGCGGGATGACCTCTTCGTGTGCGGCTATCTGGAACACGCTGTCCGCTGAGGTGTACACAATCGGATAGCCCGTGCGCACATGCTCTTCGCCCAGCTGTTTGATGATTTCGGTGCCGGAAGCGGGATAGTTGCCCAGTATCTTCGTGCCGATTGCCCGTTCGAATGCCGAGATAACCTCGGGCGGAAAGCCATGCGGGTAGGTGGGAAAAGGCTCTTCGGTGATAACCCCCATCATTTCCCAGTGCCCCGTCACCGAATCCTTGCCCGCCGACCGCTCCTGCATCTTCCCGTAAGCGGCGAGTGGGGGCTGTGCTGGAGGCACGCCCTGTATCGGGAGGATATTCCCCAGCCCCAACCGTTGCAGGTTGGGCAGGTGCAAGCCTCCCACCGCCTCCGCCAGATGTGCCAGCGTGTTGGGTTGGTTGACGCCGAAATCGCCAAACTGCGCGGCGTCGGGAGCAGCGCCGACGCCACAACCGTCCATCACCAACAGGATAACCCGTCGTATCATGCGTCCTCCCTCTTGTGCTTGACTATACCTGGAACGTGCTGTTCCGTGCAAGAGCGGAATAGCAGGTAAACGGACGGAAGAGAAGGAAACTAAAATAATAATAACATACCGTCTGGCAAAGGAGCCAGGCATCCGACGAAGGGGCGGTAAGCATCCTGACGTTTTGGTGCTGGAGAATCTAACCACTGAGAGGAGGTATCTACTATGAAAGCGATTGTGATGGCTGGCGGAGAAGGCACCAGGCTGCGCCCGTTGACCTCCCGCCGTCCCAAACCTCTGGTACCCGTGATGAACCGTCCAATTATGGAACATATCATCCTGCTGCTCAAACAGCATGGTATTACCGATATCGTGGTCACCCTGTACTACCTCGCTGATGAGATTTCCGGATATTTCGGTAGAGGCGAAGATTTAGGCGTACGGATCGAGTATGTGACCGAAGAGAGCCCGCTGGGCACAGCCGGTGCAGTGCGCCAAGCGGCAGATATGTTACGTGATGAGCCTTTTCTTATCGTATCTGGAGATGCCCTCACCGATATCGATCTGGGTAAGTTCATCCGCTACCACCGCTCGAAAGGGGCAACAGCCACTCTGGCATTAGCACATGTGCCCAACCCCCGCGAGTTCGGCGTGGTGATTACCGACGAGGACGGACGCATTCAGCGCTTCCTGGAAAAGCCCGACTGGAGCAACGTGTTCTCCGACACGGTGAACACGGGCATGTATGTGATTGAACCCGAGGTGCTGAACCTGATGGAACCGAAGCGGGTTTACGACTGGAGCCAGGACATTTTTCCGCAGCTGCTGCGCGACGGCAAGCCCCTGTACGGATACATCCTGGAGCCGGACGAGTACTGGTGTGATGTGGGCACTATCGAGCAGTATCGCGAGGCACATGAGCAGGTGCTGGAGGGCAAGGTGCAGCTACAGTTGCCAGCGATACAGTATGCACCAGGTGTCTGGGTGGAGGCGGGGGCGCAGATTAGCCCGGAAGCGGAGGTGCATCAGCCCGTCTACATCGGCAGGCATGCCACCATCAAACGTGGAGCGCGTGTGGGACCGTACAGCGTCATCGGTGATAACACGATCATCGAAGAGGGAGCAGTGGTCGAACGCAGCGTGTTGTGGGACTCGGTATACGTGGGCACAAACGCACACGTTGCTTCGGCGGTCGTCGGCAGCCACAGCACCATCAAAAGCGAGGTCAACCTTTTGGAAGGCGCAGTCGTTGGTGACCGCGTGACCATCGGTGAAGGGAGCACCGTGCGCCCTAACCTCAAAATATGGCCGGACAAGTTCATCGAACCCGGCTCCATCGTAACCATGAGCCTGATATGGGGAAAGAAGTGGCAGGGGTCGTTATTCCGCAATCTGGGAGTAGCGGGCATTGTCAACGTGGAGGTGACCCCAGAGTTTGCCACCAAGCTGGCGGCAGCGTATGGTGTGTTGCTGCGCAAAGGGGCAGCGGTGTTGCTCTCACGCGACTCGCACAAAGCTTCGCGAGCCATTAAGCACGCCGTGATGAGCGGTTTGCTGTCGGTGGGAGTGAACGTGTTCGACCTGCGCTCGATGCCCGTGCCGATTGCCCGTCATCATATCCGCGCCAGCGGTGCGGCGGGCGGCATGAACGTTCGCATCGCACCCTATAACCCGCGCCTCACGCTCATCGAGTTCTTCGATAAGAACGGTATCTACGTCTCCAAGAGCATGGAGCGCAAGATAGAGAGCGTCTTTTTCCGCGAGGACATCGTGCGCACGGATATCGAGGAAGTAGGCGAAATCGAGTTTGCCTCGCGCGCCATCGAGCAATACCAGTCGGACTTCTTCCAGCACGTGGACTCGCGCTGCCTAGGAGAGGCACGCTATAGGGTGGTGCTGGATTTCGCCTTCCATCGCATGGCGTCCATTTTCCCCACCATTCTGGGTAAGATGAACTGCGAGGTCATCGCTCTTAACGCTTATGCAGACCCCGACCGCGCGCCGCATACTGAAGAACAGGTGCAGGACCATCTGCGCAATCTCCAGCAGATTGTACAGAGCCTGCGAGCGGATGTCGGGGTTCTGTTCGAGAGCGATGGCGAGCGCATGCGTATCGTCGACGCGCACGGCAGTATCCTGTCTGACCAGCGCCTGCTTATCCTGTATGCTCTCGCGGCTTCCATCGGGTATCGGCGGGCACGCATCGCGGTACCGGTTACTGCCTCCAGCGTGATCGAGCCTCTGGTGACCCAGCATGGCGGAACGGTGGTGCGCACCAAAACCGACGTACGCTCTCTGATGGGCATTGCCGTCTCGGAGAGCGAACCGGTGTTCATGGCTGGCGACGGTGAGGGCGGTTTCATCCTGCCGCAGTTCCAGCCGTCCTTCGACGCACTGTACGCCTTCGTCAAGCTGCTGGAGCTGCTCTCGCGCGCAAAAACCACCCTGCACGAGCTGGCAGAGCGGATACCGGATTTCTTCCTCGTGAAGCGCACTGTGCAGTGCCCATGGGAGCTGAAGGGCACGGTGATGCGGGTGATGACCAAAGAGTGCCGCGACAGCGGGAAGGTCGAGCTTATCGATGGCATCAAGGTCTACCAGAACGGGCGATGGGCACTCATCTTGCCCGATGCTGCCGAGCCGTCGTTCCATCTGTATGCGGAAGCAGAAAGCCCTGAGGCGGCAGAGACTCTGCTGACGCAATACCTGCAGCGCATCGAGCAGATGAAGGAAAGGGGAACCGCCTAAGCGGCAGGTGAACGGCTCGCTCTGAGCGAAGATACACCGTCGAAACACAATCCTTTGGAGGGAAGACGGATGGAACCAAGCAGGGGCAATGGCGTTCTGTACCTGCGCTTGTCTATCATGATGTTCTTGCAGTTTGCCGTGTGGGGGGCATGGGCGGTCGTCATCGGCGGGCACATGCGACATCTGGGCTTCACCGGCAAGCAGATTAGCTATGTGTTCGGCACTACCGCCTTTGGTTCTCTCATCTCGCCGCTCATTGCGGGATGGATTGCTGACCGCTTGATGCCTGCGCAAATCTTCACGGCGGTCTCTCACTTTGTCGGCGCGATTCTGCTGTTTATCGCGTGGCGACAGACGGAGTTCTGGCCGCTGTGGATCTCCATCTTGCTCTACGCTGTGCTGTACATGCCGACCATTGCGCTGACCAACGCCATCGCGTTTCACCACATGAAGGACGCACAGAAGTTCGGCAACGTCCGCGTGTGGGGTACCATCGGCTGGATTGCGGTGCAGTGGTTTATGGCGGCATACCTGCGCTTCTGGGAGGTGCGCACTCTGGGCGTTAGCCACACGGGCGACAGTCTGCTGGTGGCGGGCATTGTGTCCATCCTGATGGGGCTGTATTGCCTGACCCTGCCCAATACCCCGCCTGCCAAAGAGGCAAAGAACCCTTACGCCTTTCTGGAGGCGTTGCAGCTGCGCGTCAACCGCAACTTCGCGGTGCTGTTGACCATCTCGTTCATTGTAGCCATCGAGCTCCCGTTCTACTACAACCTGACCTTCCTCTTCCTGACGGAGCCGCGGCACCCCACCCTGCGCCTCGGCGGTGTGGGTTTGCCAGAGAGTACCGCACAGTTTGCCATGACGCTGGGGCAGGTGGGCGAAGTCTTACTGATGGTTCTATTGTATCCCTCCATCCGCTATCTGGGCATGCGTACGACCATCTTTCTGGGCATTCTCGCCTGGCCTGTGCGCTATGCGGTCTTCGCCATCGGGGAACCGACATGGCTGGTTATCGCGGCGCAGACCCTGCACGGCATCTGCTACTCCTTCTTTTTCGCGGGTGGCATGATTGCGGTCGAGCGTCTTAGCCCGAAAGACATCCGCGCCAGCGCGCAGGGGCTGCTGGTGTTTGCCACGAACGGCCTGGGGATGCTCATTGGGCACTTCCTGTCGGGACGTGTCCACGATTACTTCCTGACCACGCAATCGGTGATGGTCAATGACAAACTGACACCATTGCATAACTGGACACTGATTTTCACGGTGCCCATCGCCATCACTGTGGTGGCGGGCCTGGTGTTCCTGGTGCTGTTCAACGAGAGGCAGTTCCGCGAGGACTCGGAACGCATCGAGCGAGGCGAAGTGGAGAAGGTTTACCCGAATATCGCGGGTGCGCCTGCTTAGGCATACCAGTGTTGTTTTCGCGGCGCGGCTCAGTTAGGGTCGCGCCCTTATCGTCCCCCCATGTGCCTTCCCAACCAACTCGAATGAAAAATGGTGGAGCAGGGGGGATTCGAACCCCCGGCCTCTACATTGCGATTGTAGCGCTCTCCCAACTGAGCTACTGCCCCACACCGAGGCATAGTATACACTATTTTGGAAATGTTTGCAAGCTGGTCAATGAACCGTTTCCAGCATCTCCCGCGCATGGCGCAATGCGCTCTCTCCCGTGTCACCCAGCATTCGCGCAATCTCGCGCACGCGGGCTTCGCCCTCCACGGGGGTGACGGCGGTCACAGTGCGTCCTTCCGCTTCGCGCTTCTCGATGAGCAGATGCGCTCGGGCGCGACTGGCAATCTGGGGCAGGTGGGTGATGCACAGTATCTGCCGTTGCTGGCTGAGGGAGTGCAGTTTCTGCCCCACAACGCCCGCGGTACGCCCGCCGATGCCGATGTCAATCTCGTCAAACACCAGTGTGGGAACGTCTTCGACTCCTGCCAGCACGCTCTTAATCGCCAGCATCACGCGCGACAACTCGCCACCCGATGCGATTTTGGAAAGAGGTCGGGGTGGCTCGCCCGGGTTGGGGGCAAACAGAAACTCTACCGCGTCCACGCCGTCGCTCTCCAGAGGCTTGGGCGTCAGTTTTACCTCAAATCGGGCGCGGGGCATCGCCAGTTCAACCAGTTCCTGCGCCACCGCCTGCTCGAAACGACGCGCCCCTTCGCGGCGCAGTCGGCTCAGCTCTTGTGCCAGATTCTGTGCCCTTTGCTCGGCTTGCTGAAGCGCGCTCATCAGCTCTTCCGCACGTTCCTCGCCTCCCTGTAATCGCTGCATCTTCTCGGTCACCTCGCGCAGGTAATCCAGCACCGCCTCCACCGTGTCGCCGTACTTTCGCTTGAGTGTGCGGATAAGGTGCAGGCGTTCCTGCACCTCGTTCAGGCGTTCGGGATGGAACTCCACCCGGTCGCGATAAGCCCGCAGGTCAGCGGCGGCATCCTGAACGGCGTAGAGTGCGTTTTGCAGGTTTTCCACCAGCGGCTGCAAGTCGGCGTCAACAGGCACTACCTCTTCCAGGGTGCGCACCGCCTGAGCCAGCAAGTCTGCCGCTGCCGGTTCGCCTGCGGTGAGGAGTCCGTAAGCTGTCTCTGCCGATGCGAAAAGCTTCTCGGCGTGCGCAAGGCGGCGCTCCTCGGCAAGCAGTTCTTCCTCTTCGCTGGGCGTCAGATGTGCCTGCTCGATCTCCTGCTTCTGGAATGTATAGAGGTCCAGCAGATGTGCCCGCTCACGAGCGTCCGCCTGCAGGGTGCTCAGTTCGCGCTGCAGGGCACGCATCTCACGCACGCACTCGCCCAGTTCCGCCTTCCGGCGCAGCACCTCCTGGCCGCACCACTCGTCCAGAAAGCGCATCTGCTCGCTCGTGTGGAACAGGGACTGATGCTGGTGCTGACCGTGCAGGTCCACCAGCAGGTCGCCCACCGCTTTGAGGGTGGCCACGGGCACCGGACGTGCGTTGATTCGCGCCTGGGAACGTCCGCCTGCGAACAGTTCGCGCGTCAGGTAGAGCAGACCCTCTTCGGGGACGACGCCGAGCTCCTGTATTCGGGCGATAAGACGAGGAGAGGCGGATACGTCGAACACGGCGGTGACCTGTGCGCGTTCTGCCCCGGCGCGAAGCATCTCTGCCTCCGCTCGCTCGCCCAGTGCGAGGCTGAGCGCGTCGATCAGGATGGACTTGCCTGCGCCCGTCTCGCCGGTGAGCACGTTCAAGCCCGGCTCGAAACGCAGGCTCAGCCGGTCGATAATGGCGATCTGTTCCACAGCGAGCTCGACCAGCATGGCTACACGTTGACCCTCTCTCCCCACAGCAGGCGGTCGCGCAGTTTCGTGTAGAACTCGTCGGGGTCAAACACGATCAGGTGGGTGCGTTCTTGCGCGCGGAAAACACGAACCGCATCGCCAGAACGCAGGCTCACCGCTTCTCCGCCGTCTGCCTGCAGGTGGAACTCTCCGTCGTCGGCGGTGACCAACACCTTCACCTGTTTCTCGGCGGGCAGTATCAGCGGTCGCGCGCTGAGGGTGTGGGCGCAGATGGGCGTCAACAGCAACACCTCGCAGGCGGGGTCCACAATCGCACCCCCCGCCGAAAGCGAGTAGGCGGTGGAACCCGTCGGTGTGGACACCACCAGTCCATCGGCGGAATAGGTGGCGAGGAAGGTATCGTTGACATAGGTTTGCAGGGTAATCATGCGGGCTACCGCCCCTTTGGTCACCACCACCTCGTTGAGCGCGAGGGCGTCACATATCGGCTTGCCTTCGCGGTGGACAATCGCCCGCACCATCAGACGCTTCTCGATGGTGTAGTCGCCCGCCTGTACCCTTGCGATGGCGGCGCGTAAGTCCTGAGGCTTAACCTGCGCGATGAAGCCAAAACGCCCCAAATGCACCCCCAGAATGGGTATCGCGCGTGGAGCCCCAAGGTGGCTTGCTCGCAGGATGGTTCCGTCGCCACCCAGCGCGATGAGCAAGTCGCTCTGGCAAAGGGCAGATTCCTCACATTGGTACTGGGGCATTCCCAGCGCGCCGGCGATTTCCGGTTCCAGAAGCACCTGCAGACCGTGCTGACGCAGCCACTCCACCGCCTCACGGGTAAACCGCAGGGCGTCGGGCTTATCGGTGTGTACTATCAGACCCACGCGCTGTAACATCATCATGCTCATGGAGTGGTGGTTCTGGTGAACCGTTGCAGGTTGTTGCGGGCGTCGGTATAGTTGGGATTGATCCTCAATGCCCGTCGGTAGCATTCAATGGCTTCGTTTTTCCTGCCCATCTTCTCGTACACCACGCCCAGGTTGTTATGAGCGTAGGCGTAGTTGGGGTTTATCGCTATCGCTTGCTTCAGGTAGGCCTCCGCCTCTTGAAGCCTGCCCTGTCGGTCGCAAACCAGTCCCAGCCCGTTGAGTGCTTCGATGTTACGGGCATCCTGTTTGAGAGCCAGTTTGTAGTGCGCCTCGGCTTCCGAATCGCGGTTCATTCGGTACAGCAGGTTCGCCAGCGCGACACGCCCTCTCAGGAGTTGCGGCGACAGCACGAGCAGTTTCTCCCAAGCCTGCACCGCTTCTTCGTTCTTGTTCTGCAATACCAGCACCGCGCCCAGTTGCCACCAGCCTTCGGCATCTTTGGGGTAGGCTTCCACCAGCGCACGGTAGGTGTTTTCTGCCTCCGTCAGGCGTTTGTCCTTTTGATAGAGCGATGCGAGCGCGAGCAGGGTATCGCGGTGATTCGGCTGCAGTTCCAGCGCGCGACGCAAAGCCTTTTCCGCTTCGGCGGAGTTGTTGGCGCGGGCATACAGCACGCCTAGATTATAGTGAGCCACAAACGAATTGGGCTGCATGGAGGCGGCACGCTGGAAAAGCGGTATCGCTTTGGCGTCCTGTTTCTGAGAGGCATAGGTCTGCGCCAGACCGAGCACCGCCCCTGCGGAACGAGCATCTATTGCCAGAGCCTTCACAAAAGCTGCTTCCGCATCGCGCAGGTTACCTGCGGCGTGCAGAGCCAGCCCGAGGTTAGTCCACACCTGTGGGTTTTTCGGTTCCAGGGCAGCTGCCTTGCGATACGCCTCTATCGCCTCTTTCAGGCGGTTCGCCCCCATCAGTGCCACGCCGAGGTTGTTCCAGATATAGGGGTCCTGAGGAGCTAATCGGGCGGCGGTCTGGAATGCGACTATGGCGTCGTTCAGCTTGCCCTGCTTCATCAGGATATTTGCCATGTTGTAGTGGGCGTCGGCGAAATCGGGCTTCAGCTTTAGCACGGTGCGGTACTCCGCCAGCGCTTTGTCGGGTTGTCCCGTATGCAGATAGGCGTTGCCCAGATTGTTATGCGCCTGTGCATCGTCGGGTGCCAGCTGAACCAGTTGCTCCAGCACCGGTACCGCATCTGCCGCCCTGCCCACGCGCAGATACAGGAACCCCAGCCACTGCAGTGTGCCCTTGTGGTTGGGAGATTTCTGTCGCGCACCCTCCAGCGTCTCTATCGCCTGCGTGATGTTGCCTGCCTGATACTGCTTTACCGCTCGGGCAACCAGATTGTCCACCTCGTCTGCGAAAGCAACAAGCGCAGCGAGGGAAAGCAGAACCCACCAAACGGAACGACGAAGCATCATCCTCTTCCCTCCCCGGCTAGCGGTACGTTCTGATTATATCAGATAGCACGGAGCAGAGGCAATTCTGCCCCCATTGCTGCCCTGCTGGGCGCACAGATGTCGGGTTTTGCACCAGCATACTCTTTTCTGGTACATTGATTCCGACAGGAGGAAAAGGCAGCTTATGGCATACCGTGATTTTCAGCATTTCCTGAGCGTTCTCGAGCAGCAAGGGGAGCTCAAGCGCATCGCCTATCCGCTGGACCCCGTGCTGGAAGTTACCGAAGTGGCAGACCGCGTGATGAAGTCGGGCGGTGCCGCATTACTCATCGAAAAACCCAAGGGCTACGACATTCCCATCGCCATCAACACCTTCGGCTCGCGCAAACGCATGAGTCTTGCGCTGGGAGTAAACGATTTCGAGGAGATTGCCTGCGAGATCGAGAACCTGTTGAAACCCGAAATCCCTGAGCGGTTCATCGAGAAGCTGGGCATGTTGCCCAAGCTGTTGCGCTTGGCGGATATGCCCCCCAAAAAGCGCAGCGGCGACGGCTTGTGCCAGCAGGTGGTTTTAACAGGCGATGAGGTGGACATTGAGAAACTACCCCACCTGAAGTGCTGGCCCGAGGACGGAGGACGTTATATCACCCTGCCGCTGGTGTTCACGCACGACCCCAACACGGGCAAGCGCAACGTGGGCATGTACCGCATTCAGGTGCTGAACCGAAACACCACTGCCATGCACTGGCAGCTGCACAAGGTGGGCGCAGAGCACCATCGCATGGCGGAAGAGAAGCAGCAGCCGATTCACGTGGCGGTGGTGCTGGGCGGAGACCCCGCACTGACTTACTCCGCTACCGCGCCACTACCGCCCGGAATCGACGAGATGATGTTCGCTGGCTTCCTGCGCCGTCAGCCCGTGGAGCTGGTCAAATGCAAAACCGTTGACGTGTGGGTTCCTGCCGACGCCGAGATTGTGCTGGAAGGATATGTGAACCCGGGCGAGCGGGTGATGGAGGGACCGTTCGGCGACCACACGGGCTACTACAGCCTCGCCGACCTGTATCCTGTTTTCCACGTGACCGCTGTCACGCACCGCAAAAACCCTGTCTACCCCGCCACCATCGTGGGGCGACCGCCGATGGAGGACGCCTGGCTGGGCAAAGCCACCGAACGCATCTTCCTGCCGATTATCAAATTGATGGTGCCCGAGATTGTGGATATGAACCTGCCTGTGGAGGCGTGCTTCCACAATCTGGCTATTGTCTCCATCAAGAAGCGGTATCCGGGGCACGCCTTCAAGGTGATGAACGCGCTGTGGGGACTGGGGCAACTCATGTTCACTAAGATAATCATTGTGCTGGATGACGACGTGAACGTGCATGACATGTACGAGGTCATCTGGCGGTTCACCAACAATATCGACCCTGAGCGCGACATGCTGGTGACGCGCGGACCGATTGACGTGCTCGACCACGCCTCGCGGATGCTTGGCTTCGGTTCCAAAATCGGCTTTGACGCCACGCGCAAGTGGCCCTCCGAAGGCTTCACCCGCGAATGGCCCGAAGTCATCCGGATGTCGCCCGAGGTGAAGCAGCGCATCGACCAAATCTGGCAGCAGCTGGGGCTGGACTGATGGCGGAAGCAGACCGCGCCCTATTCTTCTGGATTAACCACGGGTGGCACCACCCGTGGTTGAACGACTTCTTCTGGGCGATGACGTGGCTGGGGGTGGGATGGGTGCAGGTTCTGCTTGCGCTGATAGTGCTGGCGCTGGCACGGCGGCACGGCGACCGGATGTGGGCAGTTCTTTATCGCAGTGCTTTTGCCAGCCTTCTGTGGGCGTGGCTGATGTCGGGCGTTGCGACGCAAATAGTGAAGCGAACGTGGGACCGCCCACGCCCGTCCAATCTGGCAGGCGCGCTGGTGGCAGCGGATGAGCGCATCTTCAGCAAGTCTTTCCCATCGGGACACTCCTGCACCACCGCGGCGATGGCGATGGTGTTGACGGTCGTCTTCTGGAAGCGGTATCCAGCCGTGGTGTTAGGGGCATGGGTGGTGACGCTGCTGGTGATGCTGTCGCGGGTGTATCGCGGCGTGCATTACCCGTCGGATGTGGTGGCAGGCGCGCTGATTGGGGCGGTGTGCGGGTACCTGGTGACTGCGTGGGTGGGCAGAAGAGGCAGGCATTCCCGATGCTGACGAAACTCTGCTGAGCGACACGGATTTTTAGAAATTGGTGCGGACAGGCGTTTCTCGCTCCCAAACTCACACAGCCCATCATTTTAGTCATGGGTGGACGTCCCGCCGATAAAATGGCGAGACATGTTGTCTATGTACAATATAGCCGCACCCTTTGGGGTGCGCAACAATTGGCGCAGGCTAAAGCCTGAGGCTACAAATGTTCTGGTGCAGACAGGTGGCCTGGGCGGGGGAGCGATACGAGGGCGTGGTGAAATATACAAGAGTTGCGCAGTTGGAAGACTGCTCGTAGTTTTGCGACATAATGCGACATAAACTGTCATTCTGTCATAAAATGTCGTTTTGAGCAAGGCGAAGAATCTCTTTCAACACGCTGAGATGCTTCGCTTGTGCTCAGCATGACAGGTAAGGGTCAGTATTCATGTCATTCTGAGCGGAGCGAAGAACCTCCGACTTCAACATGCAAAAGGCGATGGGGTGAGGCACTCATGAGATGGCTTTTAGTATCGCTGGTGTCACTGGGGATGGCTCTGCAGACAGGTGCGCAGACCCTGCAAAACCCTTTCTTTCAGGTGCAGGTTGATGGCGGATGGCTGCGCAGCCTGCAGGTAGACCCATCCGGCAAGGGCAACTATGTTCCGTCGCGGTTTCTGGGGCTGGTGGCGGGAGACGATTCGGTGCTGAGCCTGCCGCCGACAGGCGAAGGTCGCATCGAGGGTTATCGGCTGATATGGCAAGGAGCGACATTGCTGGTTCCCCGGCAATCCTTTGCGTCAGCAGTGCGTCAGCAAGCGTTGCGCCTCGAGCCCGGACATACCCTGGCGCAGGAGTTTGAGGTCAACGAGCCGGGGTTGACCGTCGTGGAGGTCAACTGCCCGACGTGGCTCACCACCGGTAGCGGCATGACCCTCAGCCTGTGGCGATGGGAGAACAGTGCCTGGCAGCAGATTGTCCAACAGAAGTTCACCAACGTGCAGGACAACCGATGGGTACGTCTGGTGGTTGCCCCTCAGCCCGCTGGTCGCTACCGCGTGCAGATGAGCGACCCGGTGGGCACGATCGGCTGGTGGGCCACCCCGGAACGACGACTGCCCGGGTCGGTGCCCCTGCGCGATGGTCAGCCGGTGGCAGAGGGGGACCGTTGCATGCGCCTGTGGCTGTTCGATGTTCGCCAGGCGGACGTCCTCTATTCGCTAGAGGGCAATCGGCTGCAAATCACCGTGCAGGGAAGCGAAGTCAAGGAGTGGGTTTTGCTGACGCCGTGGGGCTCCGAAGGGACAGATGTTACCGACCCCGAACGCATCCCCTTCCGTCGCTTCTTCTCCGACTTCGGGAGATACCTGCCAGTGGAGCAACTGAAACGGCGCGATGAGCTGGAGTCGGGCATGCACGCGCGGGACTGGCTGGAGATGACCGGCAACGGCACGGCAGACTATCGGTGGCGAAACCTCAACGGCGAGCTGCGCTGGGCGATGACCGCCGACCAAATGCGACTGAGCCTGCGCACCGGGGCAACCGTCACCCTCGAACTCCTGCCACACGATGAACGACGGCTGCCCGCTTTCTATCCGCGTTTCTTCAGTTCCAACTCGCGTTTGGATGACCTGATGAACCGCTTCTATTACGAACGCGCCTTCAGCTGGCCCCTTGCGCCTGCGCTGGCTGACTGGATGGAATGGCTGGCGCGGACGCGCTACTGGGTGGCGTTACCCGGATTTCACGCCCGCGAACGGGCGCATCTGCTGCACTATAAACTGGATGAGGATGGCTACGTCTACACCTGGGGCGACCGCAAGGAGTGGCCCTTCCCCGACAACGAGAAGTACGACGCCCGCCACTTCACCACCAACGCCAACTTCATCCTGGGCTGCTGGCGCTACTACTGCTGGACGGGCGACAAAGAGTTTCTGAGGCGCAACATCGCCCACATCCGCCGCGCGATGGAATGGGAGCTGAACGAGTGCGAGGGCGCGGAAGGGCTGTTCGTCATCACCAGCCCCGAACACGACGGCACCACGAAAGGTTTACATTCCAATGACTGGGATAACATCCCCTTCGGACACCTCTGCGCCTATGAGAACATCTATTTCTATGCCAGTCTGCAGGCAATGGCGGAGATCGAGTCGGTGATGTCGCAGGAAAAGACGCCCAATGCTCCCACTCCACGCACACCCAGCTACTATCGCCAGCTGGCGCAGCAGGTGAAGCGCCGCTACGACCAGCCTGACCGCCTCTGCGGCGGCAATCCCATGTATTTCGGCGGCAAGCCGTATATCAACGGCTGGGCTGTCGGCACCGACATCCCCTTCCCCGAAAGCGGGCTGGTTCCCACCTACTTCCTGTATGGCTTTTTGGGGGTGGAGGCGCGTGTGGACGGTTTACACATATCACCGAGACTGCCCAGCGATTTGACCTTCGCGGGCGTGCGGAACCTGTTCTATCGGGGATTGCTGTTAGACCTGCGCGTGCAAAAAGAGGGCGAAGGCTATCGGATAACTCTCGCCTGTTCCCAGCCGGGTCATCGCTTCCGCATCCAGCGGCGCGTGCGGGAGGGTGAGACATGGGTATTTCGCCAGCCTCCTGCGCCAGCACGCTTCCCCGACATTGCCACAGTGATAGGTGCAGACTGGCGCGCCGAGTGGATATGGATGCCGGGGCAATGGGAAACGCCGAACATCACGGTATATGCCCGGCGCACTTTTGACCTCCTCGCGAAGCCCATCGAAGCGACGCTGTGGGTGAGTGCAGACAACCGGTACCGCCTGTGGGTGAACGGCGTCTTCGTGGGCGAAGACGATGACTTCGCAGTCGCCGAGCGCTACGATGTCACCCGGTTGCTCAAGCTGGGAAGGAACCTGCTTGCCGTTCAGGTGGACAACGTGGACGGCCCTGGCGGGCTGTTGCTGGAGATGCGCGTCCGCCTGCCCAACGGGCAGACAAGGTGGGTGATTTCCGACCCCGGCTGGAAGGTGACCGACCGCGCGTCGACGGAGTGGCATAAGCTACCTTACGATGACAGCCGCTGGCTTCCTGCCGAAACGCGTGGACAAGCCCCGGTTTTCCCGTGGGGCATGATTGAGCGGTAGCAGGTAGTTCACCTCTGTGCTGCGCTGGTATCAGGTATTCGGATGTGGTAAGATAAAGTGCGCCATCTCTACAGGTAGATGTTTGCGGATGCCGGAGCCTAAGTCCGTCTCATCGAAGCCAGACCGGGCGGATACGGACTCCGCTCGGGCGATGCTACCCTCTGCCCTGCGCTCGCAGAGAGAGCCGTCGTGGCGAGACATCGCACGCGACGTGTGGCACATCAGCCTCCCTGCCGTCACCACCAACCTGCTGCAAACCACCAACGCTTTCCTGGACCGCATGTTCGTGGGGCGATTGGGACGAGATGCGCTGGCAGCGGTGGGCGTGGCGGGGCAGGGCATGTTTTTGCTGATGGCTGTGTCGTTCATCGTGGGGACAGGCACCACCGCGCTGGTTGCCCGGTTCGTTGGGGGGCAGGTGCTGGAAGAAGCGCGTAAAGCGCTGCGACAATCGCTCACCCTGGCGGCACTCATGGGCGCGGTGTGCATGGTCGTTAGCTACCTGCTGGCGAAGCCTGCTTTCCACCTGATGGGGATGGAACCTTCCGCCGAGCGTGCCACCATCACCTTCTTCTCCATTGCCTTGCTGGGCGTGGTGCCCCTGTTTGTGGGGCAGGCGTTGGGGGCAGTCTTTCGTGGCATGGGCGACATGCGCACGCCGCTGAAGGTGATGGTTCTCGTGAACATCGTGCATATCTTGCTGGACTTCGCGCTGATTTTCGGCATCGGTCCGTTTCCTCGCATGGGTCTGGCAGGCGCAGCAACTGCCTTGACCATCTCGCAGTGGTTTGGGTTTATCATGTTCTGGCTGGCGCTGCGCAGGCATCCGGTGATGGGCAAAGCCGTGCGGTTCCAGCGACTGGATATGATGTGGGCAAAGCGCATCGTAAACATCGGTGCTCCTGCATCGCTGCAGGCGCTATTGCGCATCACCAGTATGCTGGGATACACACGCATCCTCTCCGCGACGCCACAGGGAACCGCCGCCTTGGCTGCACTACCGATTGGCTTAACCGCCGAATCCATCGCCTTCATGCCTGGTCTGGGCTACAGCATGGCGGCGACGGCACTGGTTGGGCAGAGCCTGGGCGCAAAACGGGCGGACATCGCTACCCGCTACGCATGGATGGCAACCGCGCAAGCCTGCGTGATTATGACCATCATGGGCATAGTGTTTTATGTATTTGCCTATCCTTTTGCACGCTGGTTTACCGGCGACCCGCTGGTGGTGGAAGTAGCCGCTGATTACCTGCGCATCAACGCCTATGCGGAACCCTTTCTCGCGCTGGCGATGGTGCTTTCGGGCGCGTTTCAGGGAGCTGGCGACACACGCACGCCAACATGGATTACTTTTATCACCATGTGGCTGTTCCGGCTACCGCTTGCCTACCTGCTGGCATTGACTTTGGGCTACGGCACTCGTGGTGCCTGGTGGGCGATGGCGGCTTCGATGATGGTTTCTGGTGTGCTTACCGCTCTGTTCTTCCAGCGCGGTGGCTGGAAACGGGTCAAAGTGTGACCCGATGCCCACTGGGTACCCTCCATCGCTTGACAACTCCCGCGGGAGTGTGTAGAATATTAAACGGAGAGCGAGCGGGAGTAGTTCAGTGGCAGAACGCCAGCTTCCCAAGCTGGATGTCGCGGGTTCGAGTCCCGTCTCCCGCTCCATTTTTGCGTTTATCACCCATTGGATAGCCGCGCTGGCTATCCAATCGTTTTCGACCAACCCGGTTGCCTCGAGCGACGGAAAGGAGGAAAGCGGCTTCCGCCGTTGACTGCCGCATGCCAGTCGTTGTTGTGGTCGGTGCCCAGTGGGGTGACGAAGCGAAAGGCAAAGTGGTGGACTGCCTGGCGCAGGATGCCGATATGGTGGTACGCTACGGAGGTGGTAGTAACGCCGGTCACACTGTTCGCTTCGATGGGCGTGAATTCAAATTGCATCTGGTGCCCTCCGGCATTTTCCGCCCACAGGTCGTGAACATCATCGCCAGCGGAGTGGTGGTAGACCCGCAGGTGCTTACGGAGGAAATCCGCTCCCTGCAGGCACAGGGAGTGACGGTGGATAACCTGCTTGTCAGCGCAAGCGCGCATGTGGTGATGCCCTACCATCGGCTGCTGGATGCTCTGGAGGAGAAGCAGCGCGGCTCGGCGCAAATCGGAACCACCTGCAGAGGCATTGGCCCCGCCTACGCCGATAAGGCGGCGCGCAAAGGCATCCGCATGGCGGACCTGCGCCAGCCCGAGCGATTTGCAGCGGTGTTGCGCCGTGCGCTGGAGGAGAAAAGCCGCCTGCTCGAAAGGGTCTACGAGGTTCAGTGTCCCTCTTTCGAAGACATCTGGCGTGAATATGAAGAATACCTGCCGGTGCTTCGCCCGCTAATTGCCGATACCGACCCGCTGGTGTACACGGCGGTTCAAAAGGGTCAGCGGGTGGTCTTTGAAGGAGCGCAGGGCACGCTGTTGGACCTGGACCATGGTACATATCCGTATGTGACCTCTTCGCACCCTGTGGCGGGTGGAGCGTGTGTGGGCACCGGCATCGGTCCCACGCACATCGACGCAGTCATCGGGGTGGCAAAAGCATACACCACTCGCGTGGGGGCGGGTGCCTTCCCGACCGAACAGCCCAACGAAACCGGCAGCTACCTGCGCGAACGGGGTAGAGAGTACGGCACGACGACGGGTAGACCACGCCGTTGTGGATGGCTGGACGCAGTGGTTTTGCGTTACGCGGCGCAAGTGAACAGCCTCACCGCCTTTGCCATGACCTTGCTGGATGTGTTGAGTGGGCTGGACACCGTCCAGATATGTCGCGCCTACCGCTTGCCGGATGGACAGGTCACAGAGCAGTTTCCCTCAGATAGCGCGGTACTGGAGCAATGTGAGCCGGTCTACGAGCAGCTGCCCGGCTGGAAAGAGGAGATTGCCGACGCGACAAGCTGGGACGACCTGCCCGAAAATGCGCACCGGTATATTGAGAAAGTAGAAGAGCTAACCGGAGTGCCGGTAGCGATGGTATCGGTAGGTCCACAGCGCCACCAGACTTTCTGGCGACACGGTGTGTATGCGGAACGACCCGTGCGGACACTACAACTGCTGGCGCAACGGCGGAGCCGGCTAGAGTAACGTGCTATCCGTTGTATCGCGCGGTAAACTCCTGCTGAAATGCCTGCACAGTGGGCTCGTCGAATAGCACAAGACGCACCTCTCTAACACTGCTGCCGGGCTTTTGTGCGAAGTACGACTCTATCGTCTCCAGCATCACCTTCGCGCAACGGTCTTTCGGGAATCCGTAGATGCCCGCACTGATGGCGGGAAAGGCAATCATGGCAACGCCCAGCTCGTCTGCTTTCTGCAGGCTGCTGTGAACCGCACTCGCCAGCAGACGGTCGGCTTCCTCTGGCGTGTAGTTGTTCCAGATGGGACCGACAGCGTGAATCACGTATCGCGCAGGGAGCCTGCCTGCGCCTGTTACTGCAGCGCCGCCCGTCGGCACGTGCCCGATACGGTTGCTTTCCTGCTGAATCACCTCACCACCGGCACGCACAATCGCGCCCGCCACTCCTCCACCGTGTTGCAACCTCTCATTGGCAGCATTGACGATAGCGTCAACCTGTTCCTGGGTGATGTCGCCCTGCAACAGGGTAATCTGTTGACCGTTCGGCAGTGTGGTTCTTGCAATCCGCTGGCTCATTGGCATCCCCCCCCTCTTAGTATAACGCCTTATCCTTTCAGGCGCAACTGCCGAAGTCCTTCAAACGGCCTGGCGAGACCCTCGGCGTCCAGCGTTGCGTCAACGGCAGCAGCTGGAAAGGCAAGCAGGCGATGCGCGGCGAAGTATTCGGCAGAGAAAGGCACACCGTCTGGTTGAACCAATCAGGACGATATACAAGCGATAAGGAGATTGCGTCACTCGCAGGCATGATGGACATACCCAGAGCCAGTGCAGAACCGACCACATATTCACCCACCGATTCTGCCGACCCGGAGACGCTTCGTAAGCCAGCGGCAGGCGTCTCGTCTCGCGCTATCCTGCTGGGTATTTTGTTAATCCCTCTGAACGTGTACTGGGTCATTGTGGCGGAGCTGCGCTGGTATGCCATCCTGACGCTTAATCCGCTGTTTGTAACGCCTGTCTTCTACCTGTTTGTGCTGGTCATTCTCAATGCGTTGCTGCGTCGCCTGGCTCCACGCTGGATGCTGAGCCCGGCAGAGCTGGTAGTCATCTACCTGATGCTGGTGCTGTCCTGCACCATCGCCACCCACGATTTCATCATTAACCTCATCTCTCTCATGGGGTGGGCGAGATGGTTTGCCACCCCGACCAACCGCTGGGAGGACACGCTGTTCCCCCACCTGCCGCGCTGGTTGCTGGTCTGGGATAAAGAGTTGCTGGAAGGCTTCTTTCAGGGCAACAGTACCCTGTACCGCTTGGAAGTGCTGAAGATGTGGGCGGCTCCGCTGGCGTTCTGGAGCCTGTTTATCTTTATCGCTGGGTGGACGATGCTGTGCCTGAACACCATTTTTCGACGGGCGTGGATGGACCAGACGCGCCTTTCCTTCCCCATCGTGCGCCTGCCACTCGCGCTGACCGAGCCGTTCACTCCCGGCGCAATGATGCGCACCCGCGCACTCTGGCTGGGGTTTCTGGCACCGGCAGGGCTGGACCTCATCAATGGCTTACACGAGTGGTTTCCGGCACTGCCTCACTTTCGGACACGCGCTTTGCCCATCCAGTTTACCGAACCTCCATGGACGGCGGTGGGGTGGTTTGTGCGCACGTTTTATCCCTTCGCCATAGGGCTCGCCTATCTCGTGCCGCTGGATGTGTCCTTCTCGTGCTGGTTTTTCTACCTGTTCATTAAGGCGCAGATGGTGATTGGTTACCAGCTGGGCTACAGCAACATCCCCGATTTCCCCTACGTCAGCGAGCAGGGCATCGGGGCATGGGCTACCTTTGGGGTGATATTGCTGTATGCCAGCCGGGGCTACCTGAAGGAGATAGTTTCTGCGGCGTGGCGCGGCGACCGTTCGCTGGATGCCAATGAGCCGCTGCCATATCGCGTGGCACTGGTGGGTGCGCTGCTGGGGCTGGTGGCGTTTACAGCCTTCTGGTGGCTGGCAGGCATGAGCCTGTTATGGGTGCTGTTGATGGTGGCAGCCTACTTCCTGCTGGCGTTGTGCATCACGCGGGTGCGGGCGGAAGCGGGTGGTCAGCACACCGTGTGGGACCTGGAGCCGATGCGCCTGTTCCGGCTGTTCGATTCCACGCTGATGACCGCTCCGACGATGGCTGCTGCCGCGTTAAGCCACTGGTTCTGGCGGTTGAACCGCAGCCACATCATGCCCAGCCAGATGGAGGCTTTCAAACTGGCGCAGGAACACGGCATCCCGTTGCGCCAGCTGGTGTTACCGATGCTGCTCTCTATCGCGCTGGCGACGGTGGTTGGGCAGTGGGCGTGTTTGCATGTGCTGTATCGGGAGGGTGCGCTGGCGAAGTGTGCGGGCTTTGCGCGGTGGACAGGATGGGAGAGCTTCACCTGGCTGGAAGGGGCGGTACACGCGGGCTTCAAAGCCGAGGCGAGCCGCTGGGGAGTGGTGGGTGGCGCGAGCCTGTTCACACTGTTCCTGTATGCGATGCGCACGCGCTTCGTGGGGTTTCCGTTCCATCCGCTGGGCTACTGTATCGGTCCGGGGCTGGTGTGGCTGTGGCTGCCGTTTTTCATCGCGTGGCTGGTGAAGTTCTTTGTGCTGCGCTACGGAGGACTGCGCATGTATCGGCGTACGCTGCCCTTCTTCCTGGGGCTGGTGCTGGGCGATTATACGATGGGCGCGCTGTGGTCGTTGATTGGTGTGGTATGGGGCGTGCCCACGCTGCAGATTTTCCATTGAAGACGGATGGGGGCAACCACAAGGGTTGCCCTATCGAGGGGTGGACACATTGCGCCATCGTGGGGGGCAACCACAAGGGTTGCCCCTACTTACTAGGTTTTTCGTCTTCGGGCTGCTCGGGTGGCGGCTGCAGGGGCAGGCGGAAGTAAAAGGTTGAACCCTTGCCTTCCTCGCTTTCCACCCAGATAGTTCCGCCGTGTCGCTCCACCAGGTGCTTCACCAGGAACAACCCGATTCCCGTGCCACCCGCCTCGCGCGTGTCGCGGTTATCCACCCGATGGAACCGCTCGAAAATCTTGGGCAGGTGCTCTGCAGGGATACCGATGCCCTGGTCGCTGACGCTGATGAGCACTGTATCTCCCTCCGCCACACCCTTCACGCGCACCTCTCCACCACGCGGCGAGTACTTGATGGCGTTGTTGATGAGGTTGGTGAGTATCTGGTCTACCTTGTCCTCGTCCGCCACGATGGTAGGGAAGTCCTCCGGGAAGTCCAGAATAATCTGGTGCTTGGTGGTGTATGATCGCTGGATAATCGCAACGCGCTCCGCCAGCGCGGGGAGATCGATGGGCTTGGGGTTGAGTTGCAACGCCCGTCCCGATTCGATACGCGACACGTTCAGCAGGTCGTCGATCAGCCGCTTCAGGCGGTCGGTTTCGGTGTCAATAATCTGCAGGAACTCACGCTGTGTCTCGCGGTCGTAGAAGCCTTCCGTATCCTGCAGCAGTGTGGACACGAAGCCCTTGATGGAGGTCAACGGTGTGCGCAGCTCGTGCGACACCGTCGAGACGAAGGCGGTCTTCATACGCTCCACGTTGCGGATTTCGGTGATGTCGTTGAAGATAGCCACTGCACCAATGAGGTCGTTGTCTTCGTCGCCGCGTACAACGGCTGCCTGCACCTGGAAGACTCGCTCCGCCTCGGTTTCGTGGTCTTTCACAGAGATTTCCACCGCGCCTTCGCTTTTCTCGGTGAGCGCGTTCTCAAACAGCTCGCGCACCTGCTCAATATGGATGACTTCCTTGTAAGGTTTTCCGATGACGTTTTCGCCGTTTTTGACGCCGAAGATGCGCCGCGCGGAGGCGTTCATCTGCGTGATTCGCTCGTGCTTATTCACCATCACCAGCCCCGCATACAGGCTTTCGATGGTATGCACCAGCTCCTCTTTTTCCTCCACGACCTCGCGGTACATCTGCGCACTGACGATGACCGCGGCAGCGTTTCGGGCGAGACGCTCCAGCAAGCGCACGTCCTCGTCGATGAAGGTACCTCCGTAACGCTTGTTGAACACGTGTACGACGCCGATAGTAATGCGGTCAATCACGCGGTTTTCTTCGTCGCGCTTTTCCACAATCAGCGGCGCGCTGACACCGTTGCGGATGCGCAGCAGTGCCACGTGCTCTTGCATGGTGCGGGGGTCGTTCACCGCATCATGGAAAATAATCGGTTGCGACGCGCGGAAGACCTCCCCGCTGATGCCCTGCGTGGCTCGCACGCGGAAGCTGCGGATCTCCTCGTCGGTAAGACCGAAGGCGGGGCGCACGGCATACAGTTCCCCAGTCTCGCGGTCAAACAGCATGAAGACGCATTTCTCCGCCTGCAGAATCATGGCAATGCGGTGTACCAGGCGTTTGAGTGTCTCCTCGAACTCCGTGATGGCTGCTGGGGTTTCTACTGTATCGGCAGTACTGCGGTATTTTTGTTCCAGTTCCCGATAGCTGTGCTGTAGCTGTTGCAGGTCACGCTCCAGCTTCGCGATATACCTGTCCTTCTCCTCTAGGCTTTTCTGGAGCGCCTCTATCTGTGAGCGCAGTTCAAACACGTTGTCCATAAGCGACCTTATCCTCTCCTGCTTCTCTGCGGATGGTTCCTCTGCACTGAAACGATTATAGCACACAGCCTGTCGGACTGCAACCCAAGCATTTCCGACGTGTCGGGCAGGGTGTGTCGATGAGTGCTGTCTCCCATTTACTTAGGCGGTGTCCCCGCTCAAAGAGTTCCATTCGAAACGGTGTTTCCCGCCCTACGGAGACTGAAGGATATTCAGAAAGTCTCTCGCTGCATCCATCTGCATTTCCACCTCACGCCGGCACCAGCCCCACGAGTTGTTGTCCAGCTGGAAGACCTCACAGAGGTGAGCGGGCAGGTCTGGCATCTGTTCGTGCGGGGCTTCGGCCGCGATGCTACCCGACAGCCTGTCGCCCAGATACACCGCGCCCACCTGATGGAAGAAGGGGGAATCCTCTATCGGCTCGTGATGGTGCAGCATCACCTCCGCGAACACGGGGGGAAGGTTCCAGTGCTCCACCATCTTCGCGCCGACCTCGGCATGGGTGATTCCCAGCAGCTCTCGTTCTGCCTCGTAGACGGATTCCAGACACTCGCTGCGCTCGACGACTAACCGGTACTCCGCCGGAAAGTTCTGGCTCAGGAACAGAATGCCCAAATCGTGTAGTAAGCCTGTAAGGAACATTTCCTCGCGCACAATCAGGTCCTTGCGCAGATGCTTGGCGATTGCAGAAGCTGCCAGCCCTGTCTCCAGAGAGTGTTCCCAGAAAAATTGTCGGTTTATCGGTGAGCTGCTACCGTGTCGCAGCACCAGACGCATAGCAGCCGCACCAATTGCCAGATTGCGGATGGTCTCAAAACCCAGTAGAATGACAGCATGGGATAACGTCGTGATGCGTTTGGGGAAGCCGTATCTCGCCGAGTTTACCAGACGCAGCACCTTCGCTGAAAGCACCTCGTCCATGCTGATGACCTTTTGCAGGTCCTGCACCCCGCAGTGCGGGTCGTTGGTCATCTCCATTACCCGGGTGATGACCGCGGGCATGGGGGGCAAGCGATCGAGGCTCTCACGAATGGCACCCTCCAGATGTTTCGTGTCGATGACACTGGATGATGGTTTGGGATACAGCTCCCCCATCGTTTTTTCCTTCCAAGTTCCCCTTTCAGGCGGCGCGTGCCGACACGTCGTGGAAGAGGTCTGCCACTTCCAGAATCAGGGCAACGCTCCCGTCGCCCAGAATGGTCGCTCCAGAGACGCCGCCAATCTCGCCGAGGTACCGGCTGAGAGACTTAATCACTATCTCTTGCTCGCCAATCAGATGGCTGACCACCAGCCCGACCTGCCGTTCACCCAGCCCAACAACCACCACAAACATGGGTTCGTTGCCGCGGCAGGTGCGCGCGGAGAAATCCTCGTCGTAGAAGTGTGCCTTCAGGCTGACGAGCGGCAGCGTGCGTCCCCGCAGCACGATGGTCGGGCGCATTCCGACAAACTGCACCATTTCGGGCTCAATCTTGAGCGTTTCCAGTACGGAGCTGAGCGGGATGGCGTAAACCTGCCCATCCACGCGCACCAACAGCGCACGGATAATCGCCAGAGTGAGGGGCAGGCGGATAGAGAAGCGTGTGCCTTTGCCTGGGGTGCTCTCCACGTCCACGATACCGCCGACGCGCTGGATGTTGTTGCGCACGATGTCCATCCCCACGCCTCTGCCCGATACCTCGGTAATCTCTGTGGCGGTGCTGAAGCCAGGCGCGAAGATGAGGCTCAGCGCCTCGCGGTCGCTTAGCCTTTCTGCCGCGTCGCGGGTGAGGACTCCCTTGCGCACAGCCACCTCTCGCAGCTGCGCAGGATCCATCCCCTTGCCGTCATCTTCGATCTCGATCAGGATGTAGTTCTCTTCGTGCCGTGCGCTCAGGCGAATGGTTCCCTGACGGGGTTTCCCCGCCGTCTCGCGCACTTCGGGCGGTTCGATGCCGTGGTCCACGCTGTTGCGCAGCATGTGAATCAGCGGGTCGCTGATGATTTCAATCACCGAGCGGTCGAGCTCGGTTTCCTGACCATCCATGACCAGGCGTACCTCTTTACCAAACTTCTGGGCGAGGTCGCGTATCATGCGCGGGAAGCGGTTGAAGACGTGCTCAATGGGCAGCATGCGCGCTTTCATAATGTGTTCCTGCAGCTCATCGGTGATGCGCCCGATGTGTCCCGCCGCTTCCAGAAGACTGTCCACGAGGTCATCGTGTTGGGAACGCGCCTCGAATTCGCGCCCCAGCTGGGCAATGCGCGTGCGGTCGATCACCAGCTCCCCGACAAGGTTCAACAGCGTGTCCAGACGCGCCACATCCACCCGGACCGTCTGGGAAATGGCTGGTGCGCGGCTGGTGGTCTTCTCCGTTTCGCCTTCGGAGGAAATGGGAGGTTGGGGAGGCGGTTCTGTTGTCTGGGCGACAGGCGAATCCACGACGGGATGAGGCTCTTGCTGGGCGCGGGGTGCAGGCTGTGCGACAGAAGCAGGAGCGGCTTCCTGCCAAGGCGATACCTCCACGTCCCGAATCTCGCTGATGCCCATTAGCGCGCTTCGCAGATGCTCGATGGGCTTATCCGTGGCGACGAGGAGCTGGAACGAGTCGTCGAACTGTTCGTTATCCAGCGCGTCCTCGTCGGGGTGCGACGCGATTACGGTACCACCGCTGGCGTCTATCGTCTGTAGCACCATCAGCGCGCGTACCGACTTCATCAGCGTATCTTCCGCCAGCTGCACGGTAAAGTGGTAAACCTTCAGTCCGTTTTCGATAGCGGTCAGCGCGGCTTCTCGCTGATACTCCTGCAAAATCAGTCCGGCAGGGGGTTGTGGTTGCGCCGATGATGGTGTATTCGCTGCTGGTATGTCGGTGGTCGTTTCCTGCAGGGCGTTGCGCAGACTCTGCACCAGTTCATCACAGTCGATGTTGGATGTACCGCCCTCCGCAATCTGGTCGCGCATGGCTTTGAGGGTATCCAGTGCGTCGAAAAGGCGGTTCACCAGCAACGTACTGACATTGATTTCACCTTTGCGTAGGGCGTCGAAAACATCCTCCATCGCGTGGGTAAGCTCGCCCATGGCGGTGAAGCCCATCGCGCGCGATGACCCCTTCAGGGTGTGGGCAGCCCGAAATATCTCGTTCAACACATCCTGAGAAGGCGATTGCTCTAGCAGCAGGATGTCCTGCTCCAGAATGTTAATCTGTTCGGCAGCCTCCTCCAGAAACAGCGCAATGTATTCGCTGGTATCCATCATACGCAACCTCGCGGCAAAGAGATTCTATACTGCTCAGCGGAGCCTCTATTGCTGTTCCACTACTTTTTCCACATCCAGCAGCAGCACCAGCTTGTCGTTGACCTTTCCTAACCCGCTGATGTAATCTGCGCTTTCGGTGCCTGCCATCTGGGTGGGTGGCTCGATGTGGTCTTCGGGCAGACGAAGCACCTCCGAGACAGCATCCACGATCATGCCAATGCTTTCGCCGTTCACCTCCACCACGATGATGCGCGACTGGGGAGTTTCTTCCTGAACTGGCAAACCCAACCGTGCGCTGAGGCTCATCACCGGTACGATGCGCCCGCGCAAGTTGATGACCCCGCGCATGTAACGAGGCGCGCGTGGCACGAAGGTGATTTCCTTCATGCGGATGATTTCGTGGATATACGAAATGTCAATAGCGTATGTCTCGTTGCCCAGTCGAAAGGCGACAACCTGCCTTTCGGTAGTTGCGGTCATCGTTGCCGCGCTCATGCACGTTCCCTCCGCTTCGTGTGAGATTCCTACCGATGAAATCTTCGGTTTAAAAGGGGTTCTTGTGTAGGGTGAAGGGGTTCAAACGGTTGTGTGCGAGGCTGTGCTGTCGCTTTCTGCAGGGACGCTGGGAAGGTATATATGGAACGTGCTACCCTGTCCCCGCTTGCTCTCTACGGTGATGTGACCACCACTTTGCTTCACCACTCCATACACTACCGCCAACCCCAAACCAGTGCCGCTCTTGCCTTTAGTGGTATAGAAAGGCTCGAAGATGTGTTCCATCTGTTCGGGCTCCATGCCGACGCCGGTATCGCGCACCGACAACCTTACGTATTCTCCGGGCGACAGGTCGGGATGGGATTGCACATCAGCCTCGCCCAGCACGACGTTTGCGGTTTCGATTGTCAACACGCCGCCCTCTGGCATGGCGTCACGGGCATTGATGGCGAGATTCAGGATAACCTGCTGTATTTGCGCAGGATCTGCTTTGAACTTTTGAAGGGCGGGCTCGGTCAGTATTCTCAAGTCTACCGCGTTTCCGAGTAGGCGAGTCATCAACGGGGCGATGTCGTGGATAATCTGGTTCAGGTCGATAACCTGCGGCGACAACGTCTGGCGGCGGGCGAATGCCAGAAGGTGTTTCGCCAAATCTGCCGCACGGTTGGCGGTGTCCAGCAGGCGCTTCAGGTCGTCCACGGCGGGATGTTGCTCGGGCAGGCGCGCGATGGCAAGGTCTGCGTAGCTCATGATTGCGGTCAGCAGGTTATTGAAATCGTGGGCGATCCCCCCTGCCAGTCGCCCAATGCTATCCAGACGTTGGACGCGAAATAGCTCGCTTTCGAGCCGCTTGCGCTCGGTGATGTCGACATCCATACAGATTATCCAGGTCTGCCCCCCTTCGAGGCGGACGGGGAACAGCGAGGAGAGAATATAACGAGGGGTACCGGAGGCAGTTCGCGTCTCCCATTCCCGTAGCGAGGCAGCTTGCCCTGTCTGCAGGGTGCGCTGCACCATCTGGTCGAACTCCCTGGCATCCTCTTCCGAAAGCAGAAACTCTCCTAATCGCCTGCCCAGCGCCTGCTGCTCGGTGAAGCCGTACAATCTCTCGGAAGCCCTGTTCCAGAACAAGACCCGCCCTTCGTGGTCGTAGCCCTGTATGGCGACACCTGGGGCATTATCGATAATCTGGTGGATCTGGTCATAGGCTTGCTGGAGTGCCTTTTCGGCGTGGCGTCGCTCGCTCATCGAGGCAGCAAGCAGCTGTGCAGGCACGATGGTCAACATCATAAACACCGACAGCATCGCAATCCTCTCCTGCAGTCCGAAGGCAGCGAAGGGCCCCTTGCCGACGAGGGTCATCCATGCAGCCAGGGCTGCCACGACGAAGTTCGCGGCGGTGCAACCGTACTGCTCAAACCGCAATGCTCCCCAGATGAGTAAGGGAAACACAAGGAACGCCAGAGGGTAAGGTTCCACGCGGGGGGAAGGTATCCAGCCGCCGAATACGGCAAGGGTCACCAGGCTGGTCAGCGCAAGCACCAGCGCAAACTCCAGCCAGTTGTCCAGCTGCCAGCGGGGTAAACGGCTCCACACGAGTATCAGGGGAGCCACCAGCATGTTCCCAACCGCATCTCCTAACCACCATATTAGCCACACCGCTGGGAACTGCTCCCATGCCACGATGCCCGCTGTGCAAAGTGTACCCACCCCAACGGTAGCGCTTGCTGTGGTGCTGAGCAGAGCCGCCCACAGTAAGAAGTTCCGAACATCGCGGATACGGGGGAAGGAAATCTGGAAGTCGGTAAAACGGGTGAGGAAGAGGGCACCCAGAAACGCCTCCAGTGTATTCCCTGCGGATGTGGCGAAGCAGACCCACAACGGAACCGGGCTGGCAAGAGGTGTCAAAAACGCGCCTAACGCCACACCGGGCAAAAGCCGATACCCGCCCAGCAATACCGCCGCCAGAGAAAGTCCCGTGGGCATCCAGATGAGCGTCGCCATCTCCTGAACGTAGGCGAACTCCAAGCCCATCCTTGCCAGCACGAAATAGACCAGCGCCAGCGCCAAGTTGAGCAGGACAATACGTTTCTTGTTCATCTCTCCTCCCGACCGCTTCATGGCTGAGGGGAAGTTAGCCGTACTATGTTCTCTCTGAGTTGGCTTATTCCTGCCTATCAACGGTTGTTTTCAAAACGCTTCGCGAAGCCAGCGAACGTACGTCTTGCCTGATTGCCACCACACCTCGACCACATCGAAACGGCACGGAGAATCAGGGAAGAACAGACTGAGATACACGTCAGCGCACTGGCGCAGGCGGGCTTGTTTGCGCTCGTCTACCGCCTCGCGAGGCATGGCATACTCTATATGATGGCGTGCTTTCACCTCCACAAAGAGTATGGTATCGCCCTCCTGCGCGATGATGTCTACTTCACCGTAAGCACACCGCCAGTTGCGCTGTAACACCGTGCAGCCTTTTTGGCGGAGGTACTGTGCCGCGATTTGTTCACCCGCACGCGCGGTCTTACGGTTGTCCATCGCGGTTCTCCAGAGGCAGGCAGGGCTGGTGGGCACAGAAGCTCGGACGGTGCTGGGGACACAGACCGAACCGCGCGATAGCCTGCCGATGTTGTAGGGTAGCATAGCCCTTATGACGGGCGAAGCCATATTGCGGAAACAGCCTGTCCAGCTGCGCCATCAGGTGGTCGCGCACCACCTTCGCCACAATCGAGGCGGCACTGATGACGGGAACCAGCTCATCGCCGTTGATGACGGCTTGCACGGGATACGGCAGTCCGGCGGGGACGTGAGACCCATCCACCAGCACCATATGCAGGGGCACAGGAGACGACTCCACGCAACGCCTCATCGCCAGCAGGGACGCCTGCAGGATGTTCAGTTGCTCGATCTCCGCGACGGTTGCCAGTCCCACTGAGACGACCAGTGCGTGGCGGTATATCCAGCGACAGGCTTGCTCGCGGTGCGCAGGGGAGAGCTTTTTGGAGTCGCGGATGAACAGCGGAAGCCCCTTTGCACCGACATCCGCTGGAAGCACCACACAGGCGGCAACCACCGGACCCGCGAGGCAACCACGTCCTGCCTCATCTACTCCGGCAACCAGAGAGTTCAATGCACAATGCGAATGCGCTGGGGCGGCCAGAAGAGAATCCATGCCTTGCCCACCACCCTGTTGCGGTCCAGCAATCCCCACTTGTGTCCGTCGTTGCTGTCGGGACGATTGTCGCCCAGCATCAACAGCTTGCCCGGTGGGATTGGGTCGGACGGCGACTCGCGCACGCGGGCGTATAGGTAGGGGTCCAGAATAACCTGGTCGTTTTGCTTGAGCTCGCCACGGCGGTCGATCTCGTACACCTGCCCGTCGAGGATTTTCATATCGTAGTCAGGAGGTCTGAGGATATAGGGTTCGTTAATCGCCTTGCCGTTGCGGTACAGCACGCCGTCACGGATTTCCACCACGTCACCCGGTACGCCCACGCACCGTTTAATAAACTCAATCTCGCGCAGGTCTGCCTCTCGCGGGGCTTTGAACACCAGGATATCACCCACAATGGGTTCGCGTAGGCGCATCGTAAACTTGTCGACCAGAATGCGGTCACCCTCCAGCAGCGTGGGCCGCATGGAGCCAGTAGGTATGTAAAAAGCCTGTACGACAAACGGACGGATAACGAGGAACACCAGAATAAAGGCGAGCACTGCCGACTCGACCAGTTCGTTCAGCGCGTACAGCCTGGGGCTGTGCAGCGGAGACAGCCTGACATCCGGCGAGCGCACCGAGCGCGTGTTCCATGGCGTCAGCCCCAGGCGCACCAGCGTCAGAACAGCCGAGATGAGCAACACATAGCGAACGTTAAGGTTCGCTATCCACTCTACCCATTCGCCGGTCATCGTGGCGTGCGCAGTTCCTTGATTCGTGCGGCTTTACCGATCTTCTTGCGCAGGTAGTACAGTTTGGCGCGGCGCACCTTACCCCTGCGTACCACTTCTATCCTGTCGATACGCGGGGAGTGCAGCATAAAGGTTCTCTCCACGCCAACGCCGTGCGAAATCTTGCGTACGGTGAAGGTTTCGTTGATGCCGCCGTGTTTGCGCGCGATAACCACGCCCTCAAATACCTGAATGCGTTCTTTGTTGCCCTCGATGACCTTCGCGTGCACGCGCACCGTGTCGCCAGGACCGAACTGGGGCAGGTCGGTGCGCAGCTGGTCTTTGGTGATTTCGGCGAGTATCTGTTGTGCCGATGCCATATTTCAACCCCTTCCGGTATGGATGACACAAAAAGTTCGCGAACGCCTCGCGCGTTCGCGCCACTACAGTATACCAAACCTCTGGGGCACAGGGCAAGGGATGCACTGGGTATAGGTGAAAATGTCCTTGCCTCCGCAGGCAGGGAGAGCAGGCATCACAGCAGTTTCGCGCCGGTGAGGGGCAGGTAAGTGCGCCCCATCAGGTACTTGTCCACGTAGTGCGCTGCCTCACGTCCCTCGCTAATCGCCCACACAATCAGCGACTGTCCCCGGCGCATATCGCCCGCAGCGAACACACTTGGCACCGAAGTGGCGTAGTGGATGGTTTTGACGTTACCGCGCTCGTCATACTCTACGCCCAGCGAATCCAGCAAGCCATCATGCTGGGGATGCAGGAAGCCCATCGCCAGCAACACCAGATCCACTTCCAGACTGAACTCGCTGCCGGGTATCTCACGGAACTGCCTTCTGCCGCTGGAATCCGTGTACCATTCCAGCCGCACCGCGTGCAGCCGCCTGACGTTGCCGTGTTCGTCGCCTTCGAACCATTTGGTGTTAATGCTCCACTCGCGGATGCCGCCCTCCTCATGCGCGCTGGAGGTGCGCAGGATCATGGGGTAGGTCGGCCAGGGCTGGGTGAGTTCATCGCGTTCCAGGGGGGGCTTGGGCATCAATTCAATCTGGTAGACCTCCTTCGCCCCCTGCCGGATGACGGTGCCCAGGCAGTCCGCGCCGGTATCGCCTCCACCGATAATCGCCACGCGCTTGCCCTCGGCGGTGATGCGTTGCTCGGGGGGAATGTGGTCGCCAGCGTTCACGCGGTTCTGTTGGGTCAGGTAGTCCATAGCGAAATGGATGCCTTTCAGCTCGCGTCCGGGCACCTTCAGGTCGCGCGGGATGGTGGAACCGCCCGTCAGAACCACCGCGTCGAACGCCGCCAGCAGCTGCTTGGCAGTAACGTCCACACCCACATTCACGCCGGGCTGAAAGTCTATCCCCTCCGCCTCCATCAGCTGCAGTCGGCGATCCAGGATTTTCTTATCGAGTTTGAAGTCGGGAATGCCGTAGCGCAACAGTCCGCCGATGCGGTCGGCGCGTTCAAACACAGTAACCCAGTGGCCAGCGCGGTTGAGTTGCTGTGCCGCTGCAAGCCCTGCCGGTCCCGAGCCCACCACCGCCACTCGCTTGCCGGTGCGCACTGGCGGGGGTTCCGGCTGTACCCAGCCTTTCTCGAATCCGTACTCGATGATGTGTTCCTCGATCTGTTTGATAGTGACTGCTGGCTGGTTGATGCCCAGCACACAGGCGGTTTCACAGGGCGCTGGGCACAACCGACCGGTGAACTCCGGGAAGTTGTTGGTGGCATGCAGGCGACGCAGTGCCTCATGCCATTTGTTGCGGTATACCAGGTCGTTCCAGTCGGGGATGATATTGCCCAGTGGACAACCCAGATGGCAGAAGGGCACGCCGCAGTCCATGCATCGAGCCGCCTGTTTTTGCAGGCGCTCGGGCGGCATGTGCGTATGCACTTCCAGCCAGTCTCGCTTGCGCTCCTCCACCGGTCGGTAGGGCGCGGTTTCGCGTGTATACCTCAGAAAGCCTTTTGGGTCAGCCATGCGTCCACCACCTCAGTCCATCACCATCTGTTCGGCGGATTGCTCTCGCGCCATCTCTGCCAGCACGGTCTTGTATTCGACCGAAATGACCTTCACGAACTGCGGTAGCACTTCGTTCCAGCGCTCCAGCACCTCTTTGGCGCGCGCGCTACCGGTATAGCGATGGTGTCGCTCCACAAGGTCGCGTAGCAGGGAAATATCCTCGGGGTCCTCTACTGGCTCCAGCAGGATCGATCCCCCGCCGAAATTCACGCGCCTGTCAAACAGCCCGTCGATGTCCCATACGAAGGCGATGCCGCCGCTCATGCCCGCGGCGAAGTTACGTCCGGTTTTGCCAAGCACCACCACCACGCCGCCGGTCATATACTCACAGCAGTGGTCGCCTGCGCCCTCGACCACTGCCCTGGCGCCGCTATTGCGCACCGCGAAGCGTTCACCCACCACGCCGCTCAGGAACACCTCTCCGCCGGTGGCTCCATACAGTAAAGTGTTGCCCGCGATGATGTTCTCATGGGGCGGGAAGTCGCTTTCCTTTGGCGGATAGGCGATAATGCGCCCGCCAGAGATGCCCTTGCCCAGATAGTCATTGGCGTCGCCTTCCAGGATGAGCGTCACGCCGTTGTGTAGGAACGCACCGAAGCTCTGCCCGGCGGAGCCTTTGAAGTGGATGCGGATAGTGTTGTCGGGTAGACCCTCCTCGCCGTAGCGTCGGGCAATCTCGCCGCTGAGCATCGTGCCCACCGTGCGGTTGCAGTTGCGGATGGGCAGGCTCAGCTCCACCCGCTCGCCGCGTTCTAAAGCAGGCTTGCACAGCTCCAGCAGCTGGATGTCTATCTGCTTCTCCAGACCGTGGTTCTGTTTCTCCACACAGCGAAGGGGCGTATCGGGTGGCACATCGGGCTTTTGCAGTAGCAGGCTTACGTCCACACCCTTCGCCTTCCAGTGGTCAATCGCATCGCGCGTCTCCAGCATGTCCACGCGCCCCACCATGTCGTCGAACTTGCGGAAGCCCAGCTCCGCCATAATCTCGCGCACTTCCTGCGCCACGAAGGTGAAGAAGTTCACCACGTGCTCGGGTTTGCCAGCAAACCGCTCGCGCAGCACAGGGTCTTGCGTGGCGATGCCTACGGGACAGGTGTTCAGGTGACACACGCGCATCATGATGCAGCCCAGTGCCACCAGCGCCGCGCTGGAGAAACCGAACTCCTCCGCACCCAGCAAGGCGGCAATCACCACGTCGCGCCCCGTCTTCAGCTGTCCGTCAGTTTGCAGCACCACACGCCCGCGCAGCCCGTTTTTCACCAGCACCTGTTGCGTTTCGGCGATGCCCAGCTCCCACGGGATGCCCGCGTGCTTGATGGACGACAGCGGTGACGCCCCCGTACCACCTTCAAAACCGCTGATAAGGATATGGTCGGCGTGCGCTTTCGCCACGCCTGCCGCTATCGTGCCAACTCCCACTTCCGCCACCAGCTTCACCGAGATGCGGGCGTAGGGGTTGACGTTTTTCAGGTCAAAGATGAGTTGCGCCAAATCCTCGATCGAGTAGATGTCGTGGTGTGGCGGCGGCGAGATGAGCGTTACCCCCGGCGTGGAGTGGCGCACCTTGGCGATGTACTTGCTCACTTTATGACCAGGCAGCTGTCCGCCCTCACCGGGCTTTGCGCCCTGTGCCATCTTAATCTGCAGTTCGTCGGCGTTCACCAGATAGTGGGTGGTGACGCCAAACCGCCCCGATGCCACCTGCTTGATGGCGCTGCGCTTGCTGTCGCCGTTGGGAAGGGGGATGTAGCGCTCGGGGTCTTCCCCGCCCTCGCCGGTATTGCTCTTGGCGCCCAGGCGGTTCATGGCGATAGCCAGAGTCTCGTGCGCCTCCTTGCTGATGGAGCCCAGGGACATCGCTCCGGTGGCGAACCGCTTCACAATCTCACTAACGGGTTCCACCTCCTCGATGGGGATGGGGTTGCCCTTCTTGAACTTGAACAGCCCGCGCAGGGTCGCCAGCTGCTCGTTCTGCTGGTTGACCAGCTCGGCGTATTCTTTGTAAATCTGGTAATTGCCGGTGCGTACGGCGTGCTGGAGTTTGGCGATGACGTCGGGGTTCATCTGATGGAACTCGCCGCCGCGACGCCACTTGTACCAGCCGCCCGGGTCTAGGTCCAGATTCTCCGGGACGGGCGCGGGTGGGTAGGCAAAGCGGTGCCGTGCCAGCGTCTCCTCGGCAATCACGTCCAGCTTCACCCCACTGATGCGCGAAGCGGTATGGGTGAAGTACTTGTCGATAACCTCTTCATGTAAGCCGATGGCTTCGAATATCTGCGCGCCGCGGTAGCTCTGCAGGGTGGAGATGCCCATCTTGGACATCGTCTTGAGCAAGCCCTTGTTGATGGACTTAATGAAGTTTTTACACGCCTGCTCGTAGCTCAGCTCTTCCGGCAGCATACCCTCGCGCTTCATGTCCGCCAGCGTTTCAAACACTAGGTAAGGGTTCACCGCACTTGCCCCATAGCCGATGAGCAGGGCGAAGTGGTGCACCTCGCGCGGCTCGCCCGATTCCACCACCAGCCCCACCGCAGTGCGCGTGCCCTCGCGGATCAGGTGGTGATGCACCGCCGAGGTTGCCAGCAGGGCGGGGATTGGGGCATGATTGCGGTCGACGCCCCGGTCCGACAGGATGATAATGCTGACCCCTTCGGCAACGGCGCGGCTAGCCTCTTTGCAAAGTCGCGTGAGAGCCACCTCCATGCCTGCCGCGCCCGTATCGGGGTCGAACAGCATCGAAAGCGTGCGCGCGCGGAAGTTGTTCACCTCGATGTGGCGCAGCTTCTCCAGCTCCACGTTGGTCAGGATGGGCGTCTCAATGCGCAGCTGCCTGCAGTGTTCCGGTGTCTCTTCCAGCAGGCTACCGTCCTTGCCGATGTAGTCCGCCAGCGACATCACTATCTCTTCGCGGATGTGGTCGATGGGCGGGTTAGTGACCTGTGCGAACAGTTGCTTGAAGTAGTTGTATAACAGCTGCGGTCTCTGCGAGAGCACTGCGATTGGCGTGTCGTTGCCCATTGAGCCAACCGGTTCCTCAGCGTCGGTAGCCATCGGTGCCAGAATCATATGCAGGTCTTCCAGCGTATAACCGAACACCTTCTGCCGCTCCAGAATGGTGTCGTGGTTGGGCAGGTAGACATGCGGCGGGTCGGGCAGCTTACTCAGGTCGATGCGGTTCTGGATGAGCCACTGCCGATACGGCTTCTGGTGGACGATGCGTTCTTTAATCTCCTCATCGTCGATAATGCGTCCCTCTTCGGTATCCACCAGAAAGATTTTGCCCGGCTGAAGCCGCCACTTGGAGCGAATGTTCTCATCGGGGATGTCCATGACCCCCGTTTCGGATGCCATTACCACGAGGTCATCCTTGGTCACCAGATAGCGCGCGGGGCGCAAGCCGTTTCGGTCGAGCATGGCACCGATTTGCCTCCCATCGGTGAAAGCCACCGCCGCCGGACCGTCCCACGGCTCCATGATGCAGGCATGGTACTCGTAGAACGCCTTGCGGTCTTCGTCCATGAACTGGTGGTTGCCCCATGCTTCGGGGATGAGCATCAGCATGGCATGAGCAAGACTGCGCCCACCCCGCACCAGCAGCTCCAGCGCATTGTCCAGCGTGGCGGAGTCGCTGCCTGTCTCCGTCACCAACGGGGTCAGCTTCTTCACGTCGTCGCCAAACAGCGGCGAGCGCAGTTGCGCTTCGCGGGCACGCATCCAGTTGCGGTTACCGCGCAGGGTGTTGATTTCCCCGTTGTGGGCAATCATGCGGTATGGGTGTGCCAGCGGCCAGGTGGGGAAGGTGTTGGTGCTGAACCGCTGATGTACCAGCGCAAGCGCGGTGACGACATCTGGCTGCGCGAGGTCCAGGTAGAACCCACTGATCTGGTGCGCCAGCAACAGTCCTTTGTACACAATCGTTCTCGATGATAGGCTGCAGATGTAAAAGTATTCGGGCTGTTTGAGGTGCAGACGAACTACACGGTTCTCAATCACCTTGCGGATAACAAACAGCTTGCGCTCAAACGCTTCCTGATCTGGCAGGTGCTTTGCTCGCCCGATGAAAAACTGTTTGATGACCGGCTCTACCGCCCGCGACGAGCTGCCGATGACGGTATTATCTACGGGTACCTCGCGCCACCCCAAAAACAGCTGCCCTTCTTCTTTGGTTACGGTCTCGATAGCCGCCTCGCACAGGGCACGGTCGCGCTCATCGCGGGGCAGGAAAACCATGCCCACGCCATAATAACCTTCATCGGGCAGATTCCCATCACGCACACGCAGGAAGAAACGGTGCGGAATCTGGATCAGGATACCTGCGCCGTCACCCGTTTCGGGGTCGCTGCCAGACGCGCCCCGGTGCACCAGGTTTTCCAGAATCTGGATGCCCTGTTCGACAATAGTGTGCGACTTCTTGCCCTGAATGTTGACCACAAAGCCCACCCCGCATGCGTCGTGCTCATACTCGGGGTGATACAGACCTTCTGGTAGTGGTAATCCGTCATAATGCATCCTCTTCCACCAGCTCCTTGTCACACAATACTCGACATGAGTCCTCACCTGCAGGACAAATAACGCCCGTTGTCGCAGGTGCGTATCTTCGCACGAACGACACGGGCGCCTTTGGAACCGTGTGCGTGCAGTTATTTTACCGCAGTTTATGTTCTATTTGCAACATCTGGAAGGATTCCGCGCGAAAGACCGAGTGCATCCTGCAAAACCTCCCGGAACATGGCGACGTGGCGGGCAGCATGGTGGCGGTTGGGTTTGCCCACCAGCCATGCCCATATCCACAGCACCATCCTCAACAATGCCCCCATCGCGATGAGAAGACGATACACAGGCACGCTCCATGCGCCGTATACCTCGCGGAAGAAGAGGATACGGCTTCGGTTGTACGCTTTCACCATCTCCGTACGCACCGATTCCTGCTCGCTGCTGGCGCCCAGGTGGTGCTTGAACTTCGCATGGGGCACATAGTAGATACGCCCACCTGCCCGACGGATGCGATGACACAGCTCGGTGTCCTCGGCATACATGAAATAGCGTTCGTCGAACAGGGGGAAGCGACCATCTGCTTGTCGGCGCAGCATCAGGCATGCCCCCACTACCTGCTCCACTTCGCGCACGCTATCGTAGCTCCACCAGGAGAGGGTATATCCCCCAAACAGGCGCGTTCTGGGGAAGGCTTTAGCCAGCAGGCTCTGCTCGCAGAACACCGCCCACAGGGTCAGCCGATTCGAGCAAGAAGTCTGGATGCTCCCGTCCGGTAGAATCAGCTGCCCGCCGACGGCGTGTGCTTCAGGATGCTGGCGCATGAATTCGATGAGGGCTTGCAGGGCGTCGGGCATGACCTCGATATCGCTATTCAGTATCAGCGCGAACTCACCCTGTGCCTGTCGCAACGCCTGATTGTTCGCCTTGCCGTAGCCGAGGTTCTGCTCGCTGGCAATGAGACGCACCTGCGGGAACTGCTCGCGCACCATTTGCACGCTACCGTCGGCTGAGGCGTTATCGACGACCCACACCTCGAACGGCTCGCGGGTGGGATATGCAAAGATGGAGCGCAAACAAGCACGCAGGTGCTCGCGCGTATTCCAGTTGACGATCAGGATGGATAACGCTATACTCATGCCGCTGGCGTCAGGATAGAAGCGTGGGCGGAGCAACCGCCCAACACCAGTGACGCCAGCTTATTCGCCTCCGCCACCTCGACATCCTCTGGCACGCGCTGTCCCGTCGTCACATACGAGATGGGCAGGGGATGCTTCACCGCCAAGTTCAGCATGTTGCCAAAGGTGGTGCTTTCATCCAGTTTCGTCCATACCACATAGTGCAGAGGCATTACCGAAAATCGTTGCACGATGTCGTACAGGTCGCGCGTTTTGGTGGTACTGCTCAGCACAAGATGCACTTCGCAATCGCGCAGCCGTTCACAGCACGCTTTAAGCTCCCCAATCTGCATACTGTTGCGTTGGCTACGTCCCGCGGTATCCACGAGCACCGTGTCCATGCCAGAGAACTCGCGGACGGCGGCCGGCAGTTCGCTGCTACTATAAACTACGCGGATGGGCACATCGATAATCTGGCTGTAGGTGCGCAGTTGCTCCACCGCGGCGATGCGATAGGTGTCGATGGTAATGAGACCCACACTGCGCTTTTGCAGCAGCGCATACTGAGCTGCTAGTTTGGCGATGGTGGTGGTCTTGCCCACGCCCGTTGGCCCTACCAGCATCACCACCTTTGGCTGCGCCTTTTGCAAAGCAGAGGCATCCATCGTGACGAATCGCTGGGCAATCAGCGACTGCAGCTCACTCTCTGAGAGGGTATCCAGCGAGGTAGACTGTAGCAGTTCACGCGCGATGTCCTCCTCCACCTCTGCCTCTCGCAGTAACTGTAGCCAGCGGTTGTTTGCGGGGGTGCTGGAAGGAACATTATTGGATACGACCGCCACACCCTGGCGAGCAAGCTGAGCAATCATCGCTTTTAGGTTTTGTATCTCGTTCTCTAGCTGCTCGATGCGAGAGGTCGTTTGCGAGTCCGAAGACATCAGCGTAGACGCAGAGGGCTTTTGTGGGCGTCGCAGGCTCTCCAGGTCTGGGTTATCGGAGGCCCAGACTTCCACCATCTCGCGTCCCCACACGCCCAGCACACGCCTGTTGACCTTGCGTGTTTGCACAATGACCGCGTCGCGTCCCAAATCGGCGCGAACCATTGCCAGCGCTTCAGTGATTGTCTTTGCCTGGTATTTGCGGATGTTTGCCATTTTCCTCCTCCTAAGCTGCCTGAGATACCCCTGCGAACATCGGTACGGAGACCACCGCCACCGCCTCCACCGACACCCCCCTCGCCACTTCGTTGTAGGCGATGCACGCCACCGACTGCATCGACCGCTCTATCAGTCTGCGTAGCGGAAGTCGAATTTGTGACGAGCAGAGAATGACTGGTAGGTAGCCCATCGTTGCCATTTGCTCTGCCTGAGCGCCGACTTCCCGCAACAACGCGCTGGCGAAGGCGGTATCGATAGCCAGCTGTAACCCCGAGGCGGTGGGCTGGACGCAGTCACGCAGCCGCCCCTCCAGTGATGGCTCCAGCGTCATGACATACAGGGTACCGTCGCTGGACAGATACTGTCGCGTGATTGTGCGGGCGAGGGCTGCGCGCACTAGCTCGCCCAGCTGGTCGGGGTCTTTGGTGCGGGGGGCGTAGTCCGCCAGGGTTTCCAGAATCGTGCCCAAATCGCGGATGGGGATACGCTCGCGCAACAGGTGCTGTAGCACTTTTTGTACCTCGCCAACGGTCATCAGGTCGGGAACCAGCTCCTGTACCACGGCAGCGTTCTGCTGCTTCGTGTGATCCAGCAGGGTTTGCACGTCCTGGCGGGTCAGGATGTCCGCCGCGTGCTGTTTGATGACTTCGGTCAGGTGCGTCGCCACCACCGCCGTAGGCTCCACGACGGTGTATCCCATCATCTCTGCGGCATCGCGCCGACTAGCCGGTATCCAGTATGCAGTCAAGCCAAAGGCAGGCTCTCGAGTGGGAATGCCGCCCAGAGATTCCATCTGCTGGGGATCGTCTGCGCCCATCGCCAGCAGGTACTGCGGACGCACCTCGCCAGTCGCCACCGTTTCGCCCTTAATCTTGATGGCATACTGCTCGTTCTTGAGTTGCAGGTTGTCACGGATGCGCACCGACGGCAGTACGATACCCAGCTCCAGCGCAGTTTGACGGCGGATGAGGTTGATACGCTCCACCAGGTCGCCACCTACCGAAGCGTCCACCAGCCCCAGCAAACCCAGACCCAACTCCAGCTGTATCGTGTCAACGGTCAGCAGCGGCAACACCGCCTCCGGTCCCTTCGATGTCTCCGGCGCGGGCTGGCGTTTGGGCGCGGTTTCCACGCGGCGGGAGCGCGCCCTGTCACCCTGCGTCACTACGTAGCCGATTCCCCCCAACGCCGCCGCCAGCAGCAACAGCTGGATGATGGGGAAGCCGGGCACCAGCGCCATCGTGACCAGCATCCCCGCCACAATCCACGCCGGGCGAGCGCGCGAGAAGAGCTGAGATAACAGGTCTTGCCCGATGTGGGTCTGTGTCGCCGTGCGGGTGACCAGAATACCTGCTGCGGTAGAGATGAACAGGGCGGGTATCTGTGCCACCAGCCCTTCACCAACAGTCAGCAGGGTGTAAGTGCGCAGGATGGTCATTGCGTCGCCCTGCCCGTTACGCAAGCCAATCAGGAAACCGCCCACGATGTTAATGATGATAATAAGCACCGCCGCGATGGCATCGCCCCGAACGAACTTACTGGCACCGTCCATCGCGCCGTAGAAGTCCGCCTCCTCTTCAATCGCCTTGCGTCGCTCCTTTGCCTGCTCTTCAGTGATGAGACCGGCGTTCAGGTCGGCGTCGATCGCCATCTGCTTGCCCGGCATGGCATCCAGTGTAAAGCGGGCAGCCACCTCCGCCACACGCCCTGCACCGTTGGTAATGACCACAAACTGCACGATGACCAGGATGAGAAAAGCCACCACGCCCACCACATAATCGCCACCGACCACGAAGTTTCCAAATGCTTCGATCACGCGCCCGGCGGAACCGGTGCCCAGAATCAGCTTGGTGGCGGCGATGTTCAGCGAAAGGCGAAACAGGGTAGCAATCAGCAACAGGGAAGGGAACACCGAAAACTGAAGTGGTTCCTGAACATAAAGGGTAGTGAGAAATATCAGCGCTGCGCCTGCCAGGTTCACCACTAGCAAGGTATCCAGCAGCCACTCTGGCAGCGGCACGATGAGCATGACCACCACGCCCAGCACCGCTATCGCCATGATGAGGTCACTGTATTTGCCTAAACGTCCCCCGATTCGCGAGTGAAGTGCGAGTCTTGCCATCTTCGTACACCTGTTAGAAATATCGGTAAACCTAAAGTAGTTCTGGAGGTTATGAGCAGGGGAATCTGACGGATGGCTTCCGACTAAGAGCGGCTACGTCCGCTGACGGTGGCAAACATCGCCAGAGCGTGATGCGTACGGTGTTTTTTTGCCGGAGCGCATCTATGTATTTGTGCAGGAGGGAGAGGATACGCTCCTTCCCAACTGACGCCGTGACTGCTTCTCAGGATTGCTTCTCCTGATGTTTGAGAAGTACCAGCAACATCACCACTGGTGTCTTGGCGACCACGCTGTGGGGCAGGTTAGGCGTCATGTATACCCACGTGCCAGCGGTAGCGGTGCATCGGTCGGTGCCAACCGTCAACTCGGCTTCGCCCTGCACGAAGTGAAGCAAGGCGGGCATCGAGGCGGTATGCTCGGAAAGGTCTTGTCCTGCGTCGAAGCCGAAAAGCACCACCTTTACGTGTTCGTCCTGATACAACGTGCGGCTCAAGATGCCGTCGGGCGGGATTTCCACCTGCTGTGGCAGGTCGGCTAAGTGAAGGTAGGTTTTCTCCATAGTTTGTCTCCTCGTGATGGGTTTTTCGCTTCAATGTCGTTTACCAGATTTTCAACCCCCACATGACCTTGAAAGCCGTTTATGATAATATGAACATACTCTTATCCTATTTGATTTCACTTTACCAGCATGATAAAATAGATGTCAAGGTATGTAATGCGAGGAAAGCAGCAAAATGATTTCTCAAACGGTGGAATACGCTTTGCGGGCGATGGTCTACCTGGCGCAGCACCCCGAGCAATCGCTGACCAACCGGCAGATTGCACGGGTAACCCGTGTGCCGATAGGTTATCTGGCGAAGGTATTGCAGGGCTTAAGCCGTTCGGGTTTAATCACCTCGCGCCGTGGGCTGGGTGGAGGATTTGCGCTGGCAAAACCAGCGTACGAAATCACCATCTACGAGGTGATTCAGGCAGTAGACCCCATTCCACGCATCACCTCATGCCCGCTGAAGCTGAAAGCGCATCGGGACAGGCTGTGCCCGCTGCACCAGCGATTGGATAACGCCTGGGAGCTGGTGGAACAGTCGTTCCGCAGCACAACTCTCAGCGACATCGTCGCTGAGGCAGGCGAAGAGGGTGTGCTGTGCGAGGAAGGGTAGTCCTTTCACTCTGCACCAACTGGCGGGCGACGCTTCGCCCGAGCCGTCAGGTCCCTGTGGCGTCTCCGCTGTCAGGGACGCACTTCTCCCTGTACGGATGGGGCTATTCGGCTCGCCACGAGGCTCGCCCGCCAACACAGATGGTTAGTTAATGTTGCTGACCAGCGTGAAGATAGGCGTCATCACCGAGATGGCGATGAATCCTACCACCACGCCCAGGAAAATGATGAGCATGGGCTCGATCATGGAGGTCAGCCCCTTGACGGTGGCGTCCACCTCTTTCTCGTAGAAGTCGGAGACCTTCACCAGCATGTCGCTGAGGCGACCGGTCTCCTCGCCCACGTCGATCATGTGTGTGACCATCGTCGGGAACAGCCCACTGGCGCCGAGTGGTGTGCTGAGCTTCTGCCCCTCGCGCACACCGTTACGCGCGTTATCGATGGCGGTTGCCAGCACGCTGTTGCCTGCGGTTTCCGCCACAATCTCCAGCGAGCGCATCATCGACACGCCGCTGGCAATCAACACGCCGAAGGTGCGGGCGAAGCGCGAGATACTCATTTTCAACACCAGGTCGCCGATGATAGGCAACCGCAGCTTCACGAGGTCAATCCGATACCGCCCTTTCGGGTTCTTGCCGTATTGCTTGATAAACACAAACGCCCCGACCAGCAGCGCGGGCGGTATATACCAGTAGGCCACCGCATAGTCGCTCAGGTTGAACAGGAATTGGGTCGCCGGGGGCATCTTCACGTTCATGCTGGCGAAAATCTCCTTGAACCGGGGTAGCACGAACGTGAACAGGGCGAACACCATCACCATCGAGAATATCAACACCAGCACCGGATACATCATCGCCGACTTGATTTTCTGGCGGACCTCCAGCTCTTTCTCCAGAAACTGTGCCAGACGGTCCAGTATCTGGTCCAGAATACCGCCCACCTCCGCGGCGCGCACCATGTTCACGTACAGTTTGGAGAAGACCTGTGGATGTTTGCTGAGTGCGTCGGCGAGAGACATACCGCCTTTCACGTCCTGACGCACTGCACTGATGGCCTCACGCAGTGCGGGGTTTTTGGTCTGCGTTTCCAGTGCGTCGAGGCTCTTCAGGATGGGAATGCCAGCGTCGATCATCGTGGCGAACTGCCTGCTGAACATCACCAGCTCCAGCAGTTTCACTTTTTTGGAACGATTCAGGTCCTTCAGAGCTGGCAGGCTCAGCCCCTTGCGCTTAGGCTGTACGCTCAGCACATGGTAATGCTGTTCGTGCAGCCACGCCAGCACCAGACGCTCATCGTCGGCATCCATGACCCCGCGCAGGGTGCGCCCGGAAGGGTCTACCGCGTTGTATACAAACTGTGGCATAGTGCTCACTCTCCTCGTTTATTGCGATTGCACGAACCGCATGAAGTTTTCACGGTCAATGCAGCGCAGCACAGCCTCTTCGAAAGAAACCAGCCCGTTCAGGTGCAAATCGGCGAGGGCGCGGTCCATCGTTTGCATCCCCTGTTGTGCGCTGGTTTCCATGATGGAGTAAATCTGATGCACCTTGCCTTCCCGAATCAGGTTGCGGATGGCAGGGGTGGCAATCATAATCTCCACCGCAGCCACTCTTCCACCACCCAGCATGGGCAATAGCTGCTGGGCAATCACCGACTCCAGCGTGTTTGCCAGCTGGATTCGGATTTGCTCCTGCTGCTCCGGTGGGAACACGTCCACCACGCGGTCGATGGTCTGCGGTGCGTTGCGCGTGTGCAGGGTAGCGAAAACGAGGTGTCCGGTTTCCGCCAGGGTGAGCGCGGCGCGGATGGTTTCCAGGTCGCGCATTTCGCCCACCAGAATCACGTCGGGGTCTTCGCGCAGAACCGCACGCAGCGCATTGTGGAACGAGTCGGTGTCGGTACCCAGCTCGCGCTGGTTCACCATGCTGTTCTTGTGCGAATGAAGATACTCAATAGGGTCTTCGATCGTCATAATATGGCAGTTACGTTCCGTGTTGATAACGTCGATCATCGATGCAATGGTGGTCGACTTTCCAGAACCGGTGGGACCGGTTACCAGAATCAGCCCGCTATGGCGTCTGGTCAACTCGCGCAGGATAGGGGGCAGGCGCAATTGTTCGAGCGAGGGTATCGCCGAGGGGATGGCGCGCATGGCGCATCCCACCGAGCCGCGCTGGCGATACACATTGAACCGGAACCTGCCGACGTCTTTGACGCCGTAGGAGAAGTCCAGCTCCTTCGTCTTTTCGAATTTCTGAATCTGGTCGCCGGTCAGGATATCGTACACCAGACGCTGGATGTCGCGCGGGTTGAGGGGTGCAAAGGGCAACGGATGAAGACGCCCGTCCACGCGCACCATGGGCGGCAGCCCGACGGACAGGTGCAGGTCTGACGCGCCCTTCTCCACCGTCATGCGCAACAGGTCGTCGATATGTACATCCTCGATGGAGAGCGTTTCGGCGTCGGCGGATCTGTCCTCCCTCTCCATAACCCCTTGCGCCGAATGGCTGGAGTATGCGGGGAAACCGTCTCCCTCCAGCGGCATCAGGTCTTCCAGGTCGTCAATTCCTGTATGTTTTGGGGCATAACCCGCTCCCATGTGAAATCACCCCTTCTTACGCTGCCATGTTGTACAGTCCCATACTGCGTTCTACTTCTACCCGACAGCCTTGCAGCAAGGCTTCCATCTGTTGCGTGGAGATACCCAGCGTCTGCAGTGCGTCCTCACGGACATACATTTCCCACTGCTCATCGCCAGCTCCATCTTCCAGCATGTTGGAAACCTCACTAGCCACAGCCACGACAGCTACCAGTCTGGGAGCTGCCGATGCAGCGGAGATACAGTGGTGGTAGCCGAGAGCTTCCCCAAGAGCAATAGGCAGGTTCCACTGAATCGCCAGCGCCAACCCTACATCGGCGTGGTTGAAGCCAAGGATTTGCTCTTCCGCCTCATGGTGGCGGATGCCGAGCCGCTCTGCGGTCTGCACCACCTGAAGCATCGCTTGAGGATAGTACTGCTCGAGCACCGTTTTGCCGATATCATGGAGCAAACCTGCCGCAAATGCCTCATCGGGTACAACGTCCGGGGCATAGGCGCATACTAGGCGGGTGAGCAGTGAGGTATCCACCGAATGCTTCCAGATGCGCCGCTTCAGCAGGCTTTGGCTATCGGATTTGCCGATGAATATGTTGTAGCAGGATGCAGTCATGGCGATGTTGCGCACCACGCGGAAGCCCAGAAACATCACCGCCTCGCGCAGCGAGCTGACGCGCCGTGGAAGCCCGTAGTACGAGGAGTTTGCCAGCGTCAGCACTTTGCTGGTCAACGCCTGGTCCTGTCCAATGACCTCTTCCAGTTCCTGTGTGGTCGCGCGGGTGTTGCTGGTCATGTCCAGCACCTTCATGACCACCTGAGGCAACACGGCAAGTTCGCCAATGCTTTGTACCACTTGCTGGGGCGACTTCGGAAATACCCCGGTTGTTGAAGCCATCTGTTCTACCTCCGATACCGTTTTTCCGTGTTAGCCCGAGTAGATGACGCGCAACGATTCCTCCAGTGTGGTGATGCCCAGCAGGATTTTCTGCATGGCATCCTCACGCAGGGTGCGCATCCCTGCCTCGATAGCCGCCTCCCGAATGGCGTACGAGGAGGCTCGCGCCAGAATGAGCTCGCGCACCTTGTCGGTAACCGGCATCAGCTCGTAGATACCGGTGCGACCCTTATAGCCAGTACCTTTGCACGCTTCGCAGCCACGTCCGCGATAGAAGGTCACGTTCGAATTTCCCTCGATGTTCATGCCGAGCCGTTGCATCGCGTCGCGCGGCGGCACGTAGGGCTCTTTGCATTTGGAACATATCGTGCGCAGCAGTCGCTGTGCCAGAACGCCCACCAGCGAGGAGGCAATCAGGAACGGTTCCACACCCATATCCAGCAATCGCGCCACTGCGCCGGGGGCGTCGTTGGTGTGCAGGGTGGATAGCACCAGGTGTCCCGTCAGCGCGGCTTCGATGGCGATGATGGCGGTTTCCGCATCGCGAATCTCGCCCACCATGATGATGTCCGGGTCCTGACGCAGCATCGCACGCAGTCCCGCCGCAAAGGTCATGCCCGCTTTGGGGTTGACGTTCACCTGTGTCAAGCCCTGCAGCTCGTACTCCACCGGGTCCTCGATTGTCAAGATGTTCTTCTCGCCCGAGTTCAGCTTGGATAAAACGGAATAAAGCGTGGTCGATTTACCCGAACCGGTTGGTCCTGTCACCAGAATTATTCCATAAGTGCGGCTAATCATCGCCTCAAACATTTCCAGTGTGTAAGGCAACATGCCGAGTTTGTGGAAGTCCACCGTGATGCTACTTCGGTCCAGCACGCGCATGACCACCTTTTCACCGTGTACCGAGGGCAACGTGGAGACACGGAAGTCGTATGTCTTGCCATCGATCACGGCGGAGATACGGTTGTCTTGTGGCACACGCTTCTCGGCGATGTCCATGTCCGCCATAATCTTGAAGCGACTGATCAACGACGCCTGCACTCTTTTAGGCAGTACCATGGCGTCCTGCATGATGCCGTCGATGCGATAGCGCACCTTCACAAACTCTTTGGATGGCTCAACATGGATATCGCTCGCTTTGTCCTGAATCGCTTTGGTGATGATTAGGTTCGCCAGGCGCACGACAGGGGCGTCTTCGCTCAGCTCGCGGAGCTGCTCTACGCTGAGGTGTTCTTCCTCATCCTGTTTCGTGGCGGTTTGCACATCTATCTGGGCGGAGTCTATCTCCCGCACGACCTGGCTGAGCACATCGGTAACTGCCGCTTCCTGACGGTAGGCAGTGTTGAGGGCGGTCAGCACGTCTTCTTCTGTGGCGATGACCGGCTCCACGTCTTTGCCGGTGATGAGGCGAATCTCATCGATGGCGAAGATGTCCAGTGGATTGACCATTGCCACCGTCAATCGCCCGTTGTTGAGGCTGACGGGGATTGCCTTGAAACGGCGTGCAATGTCCTGCGATAGGAGCTTTACCGCTTCGGGGTCGGGGGGCTGTTGCGCCAGGTCCACATAGACGACACCCCAGTGTTCGCCCATGCACCGCACGCGGTCGCGTTCGGTGATAAGACCCATGTCCACCAGCAACTCGCCGATATTTTCGTGCGATTGCAGCTGCTTCTGCTTCTCAATCGCGATGGCGAGCTGCTCGCGGGTAATAAGGCCCGCCTGTACGAATATCTCACCTGTCGTGGATGCCATGGCTAGCGTGTAGTCTCCGGCGGGCTTCAGTGCCCACCCCTTTCGCACAGAATACGCAGAGGGTGAGGGCGATAGAGACGCCGTGGCTCACCCTCTGTCTCACAAGCCATCCACTCTATTCTTTCCACAGAGTGGCGGTTAAAAATACCATAATCTCCGAGTTGCTGCGTCTGGTGTTGGTCTGCTTAAACAGGTAGCCCAATATCGGTAAGTCTCCCAGCAGAGGTACCTTCTGCACCAGCTTCAGGTCACGCTGGGAGATGAGTCCGCCGATAACGAGGGTCTCACCGCTGCGCAGACGCACTGCGCTGTCGGCAAACCGTCGCGATACCTGGGGTATCTCACCGCCTACGGGGGTCTTAAGGAGACCGGTAATCAGACTCACTTCGGGGTGAATCTGCAGGGTGATGTCGCCTTCCGGATTGGTCTTGGCCACCACGTTCAGCTGGATGCCGACGTTCACCTTGCCGGTGGTGACGCTGATGCCGTTTTGCGTGGACTGGACGCTTTCGATGTAGCGCACCTCATCGCCGATGAATATCTGCGCTTGCTTGGCGTTCAGTACCAGCAGCTTGGGGTTAGCCAGCAGACGCGCCTTGTTGTCCTTGAACAGGGCGTCTAGCTTGGCGCTGATGTCGATGGCGTCGCGCGTCAGCCGCCCAAACACGATCGTGCCGAAGTTGCCGCGGTCGGGCGGGTTCGGCGTGCTCAGGGTGAAGTTGGCCTTGGTGCTGCTGAAGTCCCACAGAACGCCAAGAGTGTTATCCGCATCAGTGCTGACCTCCACCACCTTCGCCTCGATCAGCACCTGCGGCATTGCGGTATCGATGCGAGCGAGAGCCTCTTTAGCGCGGTCTACTGCCGCGCGTGTGCCCATGAGTATCAGGGTGTTGACGCGCTCGTCCACGGAGGCGTCGCCTCCGCCCCCCTGCGGCTGATTGCCACCTTGCTGTCCCTCGCCGCCACCGCCACCGCCGCCCTGCAACGCTTGGTCTATGCCTTTCTCGCCCACTGTCCTGCCTGCCGAGTCGCCCAATGGTGCGGGGGCGAGCAGGTTGAAGCCAGGGCGCGGTCCCAAGATGATGGTGACATCTGGAATCAGCTCCGAAACAATGTTGCGCAGGTCGGTAGGGGAGGCGTGTTTGACCGTGTAGGTGTCCACGACCACATCCTGCTGGGACTGACTGAGGGTGTTGTCGACGGACTCGATGATGCCCACCGCCGCCCGCACGACCTCCTCGGCTCCAGACACCAAGGCCACCTTCGTGCCAGTACCCTTACCCATCTGGGCACTGGTCAGGTTCCACGAAATCTGCACGCCTGGCGCCTGTTCCTGAATCACTTTCTCGATGCTGGTCGGTTCAACGAAACGGTAAGCCACGATTTGACTGGTGCGTGCTGCTGGTGTGGGCGTCGACGTGTCGGCGAGCAGCTTCTGGATGCTCTCCGCGGTTCCCACCACGTAGGTGTTACTCAGTTTCATGTAGCGGTAACCGCTGAGCCGCGTGACCAGGTTCAGCGCCTCTTCCACCGTGACCCCTGTCAGGCTGACTGTCACCGTGCCCTTCACCTCGGGGCTGGTCACGATGTTGGTCTGGGTTTGCAGGGATAAGGCTTTCAGCACGTCGGCGATTTCCGCCCCAACGAAGTCGACCGTCACTCGAGGCTCTGGGCGTGTCGCTGTTTCCGTGGCGTCAATGCGTTTGCGTTCGGTTTCCTGCGGACTGGTGCGTCGCGGTTGGGGCGGTGGATTCACCTGCGACTGAGCATCAGGCTGAGGCTGTTGGGTCAGTTGCACATCTTCCTGCGCAGGTCTGCTGGCTGATTCGTCTGTCACAGGTGCATCCGGGCGGGGTTGTTCTGTCTCGCGGCTGTCTGTAGCAGAGGGGACGCCCTTGCTGAGAGGCTTCATCCCTCTCAACTTCCGTGTGCGCTCCTGCTGCGCGACCTGTGTGGGAGGGCTCGCCGCTGCGGGTTGAGCTGGCGGCTCGCTGACGCTGGGCGGTGGTGCTGTGGCTGGCGTATATCCCAGTTTCCAAACGGTTAGTACCAGCTTGCGCCCTTCATCTTGGCTGCTCAGCTGCGCCGGTCGCTTTTCGCTGGTCGCCACCCAGATGCGCGTGATAGGCGGGCGAGCCCGATACCATCCGTAGCGCGCCCAGAGAATGCCACCACTGCGTACGCGCTCGATTTTGGCTTTGCCGACTAAAGCGGCAGGCAGGTCCACATACACCCATCCTCGCTTCCCATAATATCGCAAGGGCGGTGCCGTGACAGGTGCATTCAGCTGCATAATCACCTGAAAGTAAGAGTCGGTCTGGTTGAACTGCACCTGTACACTTCTGCTGTTAGGGGCGCTGTACACCACTGCCGATGCGCCCACGACAAACAGCAGCACTACACCAATGAAAGCGTATCTACTTCGCATTCGGATTACCTCCCGGACGCAATGTTACGGTTTTGCCGTCCTTTTCCAGAACGATTCCGTCGCGTGATACCCTGCGCAGCACATAACCGCCTTCCAGCTGCTGTCCGGGCTGCACGATGCGTTGATGGCCACCTTCCGAACGCAGTATCGCGACAGGGTACTCGCCGACCACCACCCCAGTCACGGTGATGGTCGGTTCTGTTTCAGGTTGTGATGTTGGGCCGGACGGAGTTTCCGCCGGCGATGGCACGCCCACTGCACCACCCGAAACGGGCATCACGGGCATCGGTGGCAGTTCACTGACGTTCGGCACAGAAGCCACCCGTGTCTGCCGCGAGGTTTGCACCTGATTCTGCCTCAGGTTATCAAACTGGGGTGGTACCACAAAGGGGTCACGGGCAGGCTCGGTCGTTTGGAGCCAGGTTGTAGCCGTTGTCTGTGGTTCCGCGTTCGTGGCTGGTTGTTCCGTGGCGGTTTCGGATGGGCTTTTCGTGCTGGCGCCTGTCGCTCCAGTGAAAAGCAGCTGGTAGGCGGCGTAGCCAATGGCTGCCAGAAACAAAACGCCCAGCACGACGACCTGTTGCATCTGCTTGCGGTCGAGACTCTTCAAGGCTGACCACCTCCTTCCTGAGCGCGGAAGATGAAGGCAGTGAGGGTGAACTGCGCCTCCACTTCAAAGGGGTCTGTGGGCTCCTTGCGCTGGCGGGGTCGAAACTGCACCCGTTCCACCGCCAGGATTTTGGGGAAGCGAGTCAGGTCTTCTGTAAAGCGCATGATGTCCCAAAACTGACCCTGCACGGAGACATCGATGACCTGTCTTTCATAAGGCTCCGCAGGCTTTTTCTTCTCTTCTGTTTTCTGTTCATCGCCTTCTTGTTGGGCCTTTGCCTGCGGTTGCGCGGCGGAGGGTCGAACCGACAGCACTTTCAGTCGGCGGGATTTGGCGGCAGTTTCCAACTGCTTCAGCAGTGTCGGGATATAGGCGCGCTCGCTGACCGATAGCTCGAGGTGCTTCAGCCTCTGCAAAGCGTTCTGATATTGCTGCTGGGTCTGGTCGAGACGCTGAGCGATGCTTTTACCCTCTTCCAGCTGCTTCTCCGCTGCCTGTACGCGCGCTTGCAGGTCGGTGTAGCCAGTGTATTGCCAGTAAATGGCCCCTCCACCCACCAGAAGCACCGCGATGGACATAGTCACCAGACCGCGCAGTACCGCGCTACCACCAGAGTTACGAACTGCCAGCTTCATCCTTGCCCTCCTTCTCTTGGGGCGTCTGCATGCGCGCTGCCACCTCGAAGTCTACTGTCTCGAGGTTGTTGTAGCTGCGCTGCTGTGTGTAGTGCAATTCCACCTTTTCGAAGGTGGGAATGGTGTTCAAGCGCAGCATCATCTCACCGACCTGCTGTTGGGTAAGGGTAGATCCGGTGAGCGTAATCACCGTGGTCTGTTTTTTCTTCTCGCTATCCTGTGTCTGCGAGCTGGAGATGCCGGTGAGCCACACATCCGCAGGCAGGCATCGGGCGATACCGTTGATGGTTGCATACCATCGCTCCGTAAGCTGTTGCGCCTCGCTGAGGGTGCGCAGTTTGGGCATGAGCGCCTGGGTGTCGCGCTCGGTCTTGGCAATCAGGTCTAGAGTGGGTTGGAGCTTATTGATTTCCTGTTGGGCGCGCTGGAGGCGGGCCTGCAATGACAGGTTGGTCATGCCCAGAAAAGAGAACACCCCCGCCAGCACTCCGATCTCCGCCAGGAGGACCGCGAACCACTGCTTGCGACGCCGAATCAGCATCGCCTGTTGCTGTCTGCGCTCCGATATCATGTTGATAAACGGCATGCCGGTACCTCCTCTTCCCTGTGCCATTCAGGCGGCATGACGTTGCCGTTCGGCGAACGCCTCGCGCACTGCCAGTCCTACCGCGATTCCTAACACAGGGGTAAACATTTGTAACGCTTCGGCGGAGATATGCGCTGTGTCAAAATCGGGATTGTTGAACGGGTCGCCTGGCTCGACCTCCAAGCCCAACCGTGCCGAAGCATACTCCGTGAAACCGCCAAGGCGAGAGCTGCCCCCGGTGATAATCAGGCTGCCGACCTGTCCTTGAGGGCTGCCCTCCGGAAATTGGGATTGATAGTAGTGTAGCGAGCGACGTATCTCGCGCAGCAGCTCATCCACATGCCCCTGCAGAGCCTTCAGTACCTCTTCGTCCTGATTGCTCGTGCTCTCTGAACCGCTTTCGCCCCCCTCTGCGGACACAGAGGCTCGTGAGCGGGTGCTCCGACGCTTCAGCAGCTGCCGAAAGTCTACCGTGTGCTTGAATTTCTCCCCTTCCGACCAGCTGCAGTGCAACGTTGCCTGCACTGTCTGGGTGAAAGCGTCGCCTGCAATGGGGATGGTGCGCGTCAGGAAGAAGCCGCCGTTCGAAACGATATACAGGTTGGTGTATGAGGCGCCAACGTCCACCAAGGCAACAGGGCGTTCCTGCAACTTTTCCATCGCTGTCCTGTTGATTTCGAACAGGGCGCGGAAGAGTGCGAATGCCTCCACCTCAATCGCCAGCGCTTCCAGTCCCGCCAGCTCTAGGGTGCGAATCTGCGCGTCCACCATTTCGCGTGGGGCGACCACCAGGAGCACCTGCATTTGCTTCTCCGCGTTTTCTGGCTGTTCGCCTTCGGCTGGAGCGTGCTCGACGTCACCGAGGATTTCAAAGCCAATATAGCTGTCCTCGATGGAGGTAGAGACGTACTTACTTGCCTCGTAGCGAATGGTTTTGCGCAGCATTGCCTCTGTCATTTTGGGCAGGGTGACCTGTCTGACAATGACCGGCGCGCCGGCAATGGCGGTGACTGCAGCAGAGGCTCGGAATGCGTTATCACGCAGGAGCCGTTTGATGGCTTCCGCAACCTCTTCTGGCTGCACGATAACGCCGTCGCGTATCGTTTCAGACGGGGTAGGGCTCTGGGCAACCTGCAACAGTCGCCAGCCAGTGCGGGTAGGTTCCACCTGGGCTGCCTTGATGGTGCAGCTGCCCAGGTCCAGCCCGATGATGCCCTGTTTATGGAAAACTCCCTTCCAACGAGCCATTTGGCTGCCCCCTGTAACACCCCAGACCGGCAAGCGGCTGGGGGCGTGTGAGGAATCCTTCCACGTAACAACGAATGCACAGGATGTCCCTCATGCTGAATTATCGTGAAACTGGTAAAAAAACTGGAGGGTAGCGTGATACTGCAATTCTGGAAGAAAACGGGGAAGGCTCATTTGGCGCAGGACGCATCCTGCAGCTCGATGGAGGCTCCACGCAATGAATATACCCCTCTCCCATAGCGTGGGAGAGGGGTAGGGGTGAGGGCGAATCAGCTCATCACCCGCATGTCTATTACCGACGTCAAGCCCACGCCGTCTACACGGCGCAGCTTCAGTGGGTTCAGGTCATCAGTGGGGATGAGTATCTTCACGCGAAACATGCCGTTCGAGAAGAGGTCCTCATACTGCCACACGCCAGCGACTTTGTCCACATCAGCGGAGGCTCCCGACACCTGCGCCCCACCGATATAGGCGTTCTCGCCCAGCGTCGCCATCGGAATGACCTTGGTAAACTCCTCCGCATCTTTGCGCAGGCTCAGCTTGTTGATGACCTCGTTCAGCTGGTTGCCCGCATTCTTTACCGCTACCGCCACTGCCGCCGCGGCGATGACCTCCTTGCCACCGAATCCCTTCGGGTGGGTTACTTTGAAACCGCCCTCCAACGCCACGTCAATCAATGCGGAGAGGCCCACCTTCTCCACTCGACGCAAACCGGTAACGCTGTCGCTGGGAACTAGCACCTTGATGCGGAACCTGTCCAGCGATTCTTCGATCTGGAACACTGCCTGCACCTTGTTCACAGCCTCTTTCGGACCCATGACCTGCGCCGCGCCCACGTAGCCCTTGTCGCCGATGCTCAGGATAGGTACCACTTTGGTCGCCTGATGGATGGGCACGTTCTGGCGGATGGTGATGTCGTTGATGAACTTGTCCAGCGCTCGGGCGTTCTGCTTCACCAGATAGCCGATACCCACCAGCTTCACACCACCGCGCAGAATCTTACCCAGGTCTTGCGCCCGACTCAGTTCCGTCGCACTGGCGGTCCACACCAGCGCCATCACCAGCGCGAGCCAAATCGTCCTTCTCATCGGAACACCTCCTGTCAGGTTCGGCGTCCCAGTGCCTGTTTGACCAGTTCGGGTATCTCGTAGAGCGCGTCCGCTACCGGTACGCCCGCCGCGCGCAGGGCGTCGACTTTCGCCTGTGGCGTTCCCGTGCGCCCCGAGATAATCGCCCCTGCGTGCCCCATGCGCTTGCCCGGCGGCGCACTACGCCCGGAGATGAGGCCGACCACCGGCTTGCGCATCGTGCGGATATACTCCGCTGCAATCTCCTCATCCGAGCCGCCGATTTCACCCACCAGCACAATTGCCTGCGTCTCGGCGTCGGCTTCAAACAGCGGGAGCAGGTCTGCAAACGTGCTTCCCAGCACCGGGTCACCGCCTATTCCTATACAGGTAGACTGTCCCAGCCCCGATTTTGTTAGCAAGTCCACGATTTCGTAGGTGAGTGTGCCGCTGCGCGAGATTAAGCCCACGGGTCCAGGCGTGAAGATATTGCCTGGCATGATACCGATTTTACATTGCCCGGCAGTCATGATGCCCGGACAGTTGGGACCGATAAGGCGCACGCCTTTTTGACGCACCAGTGCGACCGTTTTCACCATATCCTGCACGGGGATGCCCTCGGTGATGCACACGACGAGACGCACGCCTGCGTCCGCAGCCTCCAGCACCGCATCCGCTGCGAAGGGTGCTGGCACAAAAATGACGGAAGCGTCGGCTCCGGTCGCCGCTACCGCCTGCTTCACGGTATCGAATACCGGCACGCCCAGCACCTCCTGTCCGCCCTTGCCCGGCGTCACCCCCGCCACTACCTGCGTGCCGTATTCCAGCATCTGTCGTGTGTGGAACTCGCCTTCGCGTCCGGTGATACCCTGCACCAGCACGCGCGTGTTTTGATCGATTAGCACCGCCATCAGCGCGTTACCTCCACAATCTTCCGAGCCGCCTCCTGCATGGTCACGGCGGGGATGAGGTCGGTTCCCTGCAGCAGCGCCAGCCCTTCCTCCGCCCGTGTACCCGCCAGCCGGATGACGATAGGCACCTTCACCTGCAGGCTCTGGATGCCCTCGATGATGCCTTTTGCCACCTCGTCGCCGCGCGTGATGCCCCCGAACACGTTGAACAACACGCCCTTGACGTTGGGGTCCATCAGCACAATCTCCAGCGCGTTGCGCACAAGGTCTGCCTTCGCGCCGCCGCCGATGTCCAGAAAGTTCGCCGGTTTGCCTCCCGCGCGGCTTACCTCGTCCAGCGTGCCCATCACCAGTCCCGCGCCGTTGCCGATGATGCCGATGTCGCCGCCCAGCCGCACGTACTGGATGCCCCTTCGGTGCGCCTCCGCCTCGATGGGGTCTTCGTGGCTCTCCTCGCGATACTCGTTGAACTCGGGATGGCGGAATAGGGCATTATCGTCAATGTTTAATTTGGCATCGGCGGCAAGGCACTCTCCATCCTGCGTCAGCACAAAGGGGTTGATTTCCGCCAGAGAGGCATCGCTTCCCACATAGGCTTTGAAAAGCGCAAGGAGGAACTTTGTCGCTGTGGGAACCGCCTCCCGCGCGATGCCTGCCTCATACAGCGCCTGCCGTGCCTGATAGGGCATCAGTCCGTGCCATGGCTCTACCCACACCTTGACGATGGCTTCGGGATGTTCCTCTGCCACCTGCTCGATGTCCATCCCGCCCATCGCGCTGACCATCACCACGTCGCGCTGCCGCGCACGGTCTAAAGTGATTCCCAGATAGTACTCCTGCGCGATGGAGATGGCCTCTTCAATCAGCACCTTTTCGACCAACACCCCCTGTGGCGCCTGCGGGGTGACCAATCGCGACCCGATAAGGTCTCGCGCGTGTTGCTCTGCCTGTTCGGGGGTGTCTGCCAGTCGAATGCCCCCTGCTTTGCCGCGCCCGCCCGCGTGAACCTGTGCCTTCACCACCACGCGCCCACCCAGCTCCTGCGCGATGGTTCGCGCCTCTTCGGGGGTGGACGCCACGCGCCCGCGTGGCACGGTCACGCCATAGCGCGCCAGCACCTCTTTAGCCTGATACTCATGGATTTTCACACCGGATGTCCTCCCTGCGCTACAAGTTCCTCGCGTATTTGGTAATTTATCGAGACAAACGGGTTCTCCTGCCGGAAACCTTTTCTCTCCCTTGACAAGGTGGCTGCAACAGGGCATAATATTATTCGGTGCTGCCCGGTCGTCTAATGGCAGGACAGCGGCCTTTGGAGCCGTTAGTGGTGGTTCGAATCCATCCCGGGCAGCCAGTTGTATTACTGACCCCCAGCAGGAAGCGCTACGCTACGCGGCGGAGGCACTTCAGGAGCGTGAGCTGCAGGTAGGCTTACTCATACCTTAACGCCTCTATCGGCTCTTTCCTTGCAGCGCGGATGGCGGGAGCCACGCCAAACACAATCCCCACCAACACACTCACCCCGAACGCCAGCGCAACAGCTCCAACCGTGATTTCGGGTTTCAGCACGGTGGTGCCACGAAGCACTTCCGCCACGCCCGCTGCCAGAATGATACCCAGCACCCCACCAGTCACCGAGAGGATGACCGCCTCTGTGAGAAACTGCCAGAAGATGTCGCGCTGGCGCGCCCCTGCCGCCTTGCGAATGCCGATTTCGCGGGTGCGCTCCGTCACCGAGACCAGCATGATATTCATAATCCCGACCCCGCCCACAATCAGCGAGATACTGCTGATGCCGGTGAGCGCAATCTGAAGTAGGTTCAAAAGAGTGTAGATGAGCTTCAGCAGGTCTTTCTGGGTAAGCACCGTGAAGTCTTCGTTGCCCAGATGGCTCTGGCGCATGGCGGTCTTCACCTGCTCGATCAGGCTTTCCGGCTCAACGCCCGCCACTGCCTGCACCACGATGCGGTGAATCTGCGTCGACTGCATGGCTTCCTGGGCTGCCTGCAGCGGCAGGTAAATCAGATAATCCCAGCCGGCGTTGCCGAACATGTTGCTGGAATCGTCGGCTTGCATCACGCCGACCACGCGGAACGGTACCCGGTTCACCACGACCTCTTTGCCCAATGCGGGCGCATCGCCAAACAGCTCCTTTTTCACACCGTGCGCCAGTACGCACACACGCTCGCCTTCTTCCGCAGGGCTGAAGAACCTGCCCTCTGCCATCGGCGTTTGGCGGATGGATTGCCACGCGCTTTCGGTTGCCAGCACGATGGCGGTCGCCGCCCAACGTTCACCATGTCTTGCGCCCCCAGCGATGAACATGACGGGCACGGCGCGCTTGACACCCGGCACTCTCAACACCGCCTGTACATCCTCTGGAGTCAGCGTGCTGATGCCGAGAATGCTCATGGGATTGAACGGCTGCGACGCATCCACCCGCCCCGGTACCACAAACAGCAGATTTGCACCGAACTGCTCGATCTGCCGGGTCACCTCGGTCTTCAAGCCCTGCACGATGGCGATGAGCAGCAGCACCGACGCCACGCCGATAATCACGCCCAGCATGGTGAGCAACGAGCGCAGGCGATGGTCCAGTATCGCCCGCCACGCTACCGGCAGATAGTCACCCCACGCTATCCTGACGCGCATATTTTAAGAATACCTGATACGCCCACTCCTCCCACTCTGGCTCTAAGCTAATACCTTGCAGGTCAGGGTAGTTCTTGGCGATGAAACCTCCCTGAAACAGCTCCACCATGCGGTGTGCTTCACGCTCAATCAGCTTTCTATTGCCGGTTGGCAGCACACGCTGGATGTCTACGGGCGAGTACAGACACAGGTTCAGCTCGCGCAGCTTCGCCGCCAGTCGCTCCAGACCGTAGAGCGCGGGCTGGAAAACCTCCCCACGTTGCCCACCGTGTACGGAACGGTACCAGACGTTGCCCCACTCATCGGTGAAGTATTCCACCTCGCCCTCCACCCGCCGTTTCTGCTGCCAGTTTTCGGAGGGCGAGAAACCCGCGAAGCAGAAGTCGTTCATCCTGCCGCCGTCGAAATCCATGCCGATTCGCGGCGGATGATCGCGCTCTAAGTTGCGACGTATGACCTCACGTGGTGTCATCGGCATCCTCCCTCTTCCGTATCAAGCACACAAAGAAGCCTTCCATCCGCGACGAAGGCAGTATCCGTCTGGCATGACGGACGGCATCGGGAAACACATGCCCATCCCATTCGCTCAGCGCGGAGACCATACCCTCCACCTGCAGCGGAAGAGGCAGCACCTCTATTGCCTCACCGAACTTTTTCAGCGCATGGGCGATAATCCCTTCGTTCTCCTCCGGCGCGAAGGTACAGGTGCAGTATACCATCCTGCCTCCGGGCTTCAGACACCGTATCGCCGAGTAAATCAACGACTTCTGTTTGCGCACCATGTCGCCAATCTTTTTCAGGCTCCAGAAGCGGCAGGTATTTGGCTCGTTCTCGCGGAAGCGTGCCTCACTGGAGCAGGGTGCATCCAGCAGCACCGCGTCGTAGCGTGCCTGCCAGCGTTTCCAGACCCACTCGCCCTCTGCCTGTACGGTCTGCACGAAGCCCGCGCCATGCCGTCGCAGGTTCTCGCGCAGTTTGAAAAAGCGTGCCCGCACCGCTTCTACCGCCACTAAATGCCCTTCGTTCTGCATCATCGCCGCCAGCTGAAGCGTTTTGCCGCCCGGAGCGGCGCACAGGTCCAAAACCTCTTCCCCCGGCTGTGGAGCCAGCACCAGTGCGGGTATCATGCTCGAAAGATTCTGCACATAAACGAGCGCGTTTTGCACCCATCTGGAAGCCAGCAACGCCTCGCGCTGCTGTGGGGGAACCCAGAAGGCATCGGGATACCAGGCAACAGGATGCACCTCAAAGCCTGCGGTGCGCAGGTCTTCTAGCACCACCTCGCGCTCCGCCAGCAGGGTGTTCACCCGTGCCCCGACCGCCAGTGGCTCGCGGAAGGTGCGTACGCAGTCCTCGAACCTCTCCGGTGGCACTATCCGAGATAGTCGTTGCAGAAAGGGTTCAGGTAGAGACATCAGTTAGAGTATATCATGCTGGCACGTGATGGAGAGTTCTATACAGCGGTTGGCAACAGGGGACGTATCTCCTGAAAGCGCGAGAAGTCACTGAAGTTTAGGGTCAGCAGATTTTCTATACCGTGTGCCCAAGCGAAAGCGGCCATTCGTGCATCATGCACTTGCTTCCCGCGCACAGCATATTGAATGTCCATATATTGCTATTCCTCATAAAGATGTTCGCGTCGTAGCGCATCAATAGGAATATTAGTGCCTTCCACGCCGGTCGACATCAGGCGGCGCAACGCACCTTCCTGTTCATCCGAGACAGCACTGGAAGTGTGCAAAGGCGTGAACACGAGTATTCCCAGCTCTCCTTCGCGGATGTCAACGGGTTCTTCCGGTACGAAAACTTGTCCAGTATAACGTGCGCGAATGAACTGTGGCATTTTATTCTCACCCCCGAAGCTATTATACCAAATTGGTAATCTGTCTTTGAACCCGGTGCGGCGCTTCTCTGTCCGTGCTGGGATAAACTCGTTGCTCCATAGGAATACGGGCGTGCTGCCGGGAAAGAATATACATCCCGTGCAAAGGAGGCTGTGACAAAATGGATGCCTATACCCCTCGCAAAGAGCATAAGTTCACTTTCGGACTGTGGACGGTGGGCAACCGCGGGCGCGACCCCTTCGGCGATGTGGTGCGTGATGCGGTCACTCCCATCCGCGCGGTGCAGAAACTATCGGAACTGGGCGCATACGGCGTGAACCTGCACGATAATGACCTCGTGCCTATCGACGCCACTCCTGCCGAACGCGACCGCATCGTCAAGGAGTTTAAGAAAGCGCTGGACGACTACGGCATGAAGCTGGTCATGGGCACGACCAACCTCTTCTACCACCCCGTGTTCAAGGACGGAGCGTTCACGTCGAACGACCCGAAGGTGCGTGCCTATGCCCTGCAGAAATCCATGCAGGCGATAGACCTCGCGGTGGAGCTGGGCGCGGAGATATACGTCTTCTGGGGAGGACGCGAGGGCACCGAGTGCGACGCATCCAAAGACCCCACCGACGCCATCAAGCGCTATCGCGAGTGCATCAACTTCCTCATCCACTATGTGAAAGACCAGAGGTACGCGCTGCGCTTCGCGATGGAACCCAAGCCCAACGAGCCGCGCGGCGATATCTTCTTGCCCAACGTGGGTGCGATGCTGGCGTTCATCCAGACGCTAGATGACCCCGACATGGTAGGTGTGAACCCCGAAGTGGCACACGAACACATGGCGGGCTTGAACTTCACACACGCGGTGGGACAGGCGCTGGAAGCGGGCAAGCTGTTCCATATCGACCTGAACGCGCAGAAACTGACCCGCTTTGATCAAGACCTGCGCTTCGGCTCGGAGGACATCAAGGGCGCGTTCTTCCTGGTGAAACTGCTGGAGGACCATGGCTACGACGGTCCACGACACTTCGACGCGCACGCCTACCGCACCGAAGACGAGGATGGCGTGTGGGAGTTCGCGAAGGGGTGTATGCGCACCTATCTCATCTTGAAGGAAAAAGCGAGGCAGTTCAATGAGCATCCCGCCATTCAGGAGTTGCTGGCGCAGATTCAGCCCCGTGATGCCGAACTGGAGAGCCTGATGAGCCATTACTCACCGCAGAACGCGCAGGCTTTGCGCCAGAAACAGTTCGACATCAACGCACTGGCCAGGAAGGGGCTGGGCTACGAGAAACTGGACCAGCTGGTGATAGACCTGTTGCTGGGGGTGGCATAAAAAAATTGGCTGCGGGGGATGGATTCGAACCACCGTTACCTGGTCCAGAGCCAGGCGTCCTGCCGCTGAACGACCCCGCAGCGTCCGCTATATATTATGCCCAAGAACCTGCGGTTTGTCAAGGGTTTTCGGAAGTATCCTCCGCTTCCTGATGAGAGGTGGAGTAGCCCAACCGCTGGCGCAGCAGGTTCAACCGCTCCTTGATCTTGCGCTCCACGCCGTTATCGGTAGGCTCGTAGTAAGGCAGGTTCCAGTTGCCTTCAGGCAGATAGCGCTGAGGCACCCAGTGTCCGGGGTAATCGTGCGGGTAGATGTACTCTTTGCCGTGTCCCAGCTTCTGCGCGCCTGGGTAGCTCGCGTCGCGCAGGTGCAGGGGGACGGGAGCCAGAGGCTGGGTTTCCAGGTCATGCATTGCCCTGTTCAGCGCAACGTAGCTGGCATTGCTCTTGGGAGCACAGGCGAGGTAGGTGGTGGCTTGCGCCAGCGTGATCTGCGCTTCAGGTAACCCGATGAGCTGCACCGCCTCCATCGCTGCCACCGCTACCAGCAGGGCGTGTGGGTCGGCGTTGCCGATGTCTTCGCTGGCGAGGATGACCAGTCGGCGGGCGATGAAGCGAGGGTCTTCGCCAGCGCGGATCATGCGGGCGAGGTAGTGCAAAGCCGCATCGGGGTCGGAACCGCGCACGGACTTGATGAAGGCGGAGATAGTGTCGTAGTGTTCATCGCCCTCGCGGTCGTAGCGGGCGGCACGCTGTTGCACCACCTGTTCCAGCATCTCTAACGTCACTGTGCGCTCGCCTTGCGCATCGGGTTCGGCGAGGGCGGTGGCGGCTTCGAGCACGTTCAGGGCAACCCGCGCATCTCCGTTGGCAATCCGCAGCAGATAGTCCATGCATTCCGGAGGGAGGTGCACACGCAGTTTGCCCAGCCCGCGCTCTCCGTCGGCGAGGGCGCGCTCCACGATAGTTCGCAAGTGCCCTTCGGTCAACGGTTCAAATCGCAACACCCGCGAGCGGCTGAGCAGAGGAGCATTGATGGCGAAGTAGGGGTTCTCGGTGGTCGCACCCATCAGGATAATCGTGCCGTTCTCCACATGGGGCAGGAAGGCATCCTGCTGAGCGCGGTTGAAACGGTGTATCTCATCCACAAACAGGATGGTGCGCTGACCGTGCAGCTGACGGCGGCTACGTGCCTCTTCGATGGCTCTGCGTACCTCAGCCACGCCGCTGGTCACCGCGCTGTATTCCACGAAGTGGCACTTCGTATGCGAGGCGATGATTCGTGCCAGCGTAGACTTGCCGCAGCCGGGCGGCCCCCAGAAGATAACCGAACCCAGCTGGTCGTTCTCGATGGCTTTGCGGATGGCGGTTCCTTCGCCGACCAGATGCTCTTGCCCGACGAACTCTTCCAGCGTGCGGGGGCGCATGCGCGCCGCCAGTGGCGCCTCCGCTTCGGTTTCGTACAGGTTTTTCTGTTCAAACAGGCTCATGGTGGCTCCTGTATTGATTGTAGCAGATGGTGAGGACGATTGCAAAGCGTGATTATGCGCTTGCGGGAAAAGGTCTCAGGCGCAGCTACAGCCAGATACGCCTGTCCAGACTGCGGTACTGGATGGCTTCCGCGACGTGGGGTAAGCCGATGTGCTCTTCGCCCGCGAGGTCGGCGATGGTGCGCGCCAGCTTCACGATACGGTCAAAGGCGCGTGCGCTGATGCCCATCTGCTGGCTGACCTGCCTTAGCATGGCTTTCACGTCGTCAGAAAGCGGACAGAACTGGCGCAACAGGCGCGTGGTCATCTGTGCATTGCATCGGACGTTTGTGCCCTCAAACCGTTTTTGCTGGATCTGGCGTGCGCGCACCACCCGCTCACGAATGGCTTCCGATGGCTCACCCGGCTGGGTACGCAGCAGGTCGTCGGGAGTGAGGCGAGGCACCTCGATGTGGATATCGATACGGTCCAGCAGTGGTCCCGACACCCGCTGCTGATATTTGCGAATCTGTGTGGGCGAGCAGGTGCAACCGTGCTGTGGGTCACCGAAATACCCGCAGGGGCATGGGTTCATGGCAGCAATTAGCATGAAGCGGGCAGGATAGGCGATGCTGGCTTGCACCCGTGCGATGGTAACGATACCATCTTCCAGTGGCTGGCGCAGTACTTCCAGCACCTCACGGCGAAATTCTGGCAGCTCATCGAGGAAAAGCACCCCGTTGTGCGCCAGGCTGACCTCGCCCGGGCGCGGCACGCTTCCACCACCGACCAGCGCGGCGTTACTGCTGGTGTGATGGGGTGAGCGGAAAGGTCGCGTGGTTAACAGCCCAGTGTTCGGAGGTAGCAACCCGGCGACGCTGTAGAGCTTGGTAATCTCGATGGCTTCATCCACCGTCATCGGCGGCAGGATGGTGGGCACACGGCGCGCCAGCATCGTCTTGCCGGAGCCAGGCGGACCAATCATCACCACGTTGTGACCTCCAGCTGCAGCCACCTCTAATGCCCGCTTGACGTGGTGTTGACCCTTTACATCGGCGAAGTCCACTTCATACCTAGGGGGTTGCTGCAGCAGCTGTTCGGGGTCGCTGCTGAGCGGAGTGACGCCGTCGCGGGTGTTCAGCAGTGTCACCGCCTCGGCAAGGCTGGCAACCGGATATACCTGAACGTTGCCCACAATGGCGGCTTCGGAGGCGTTTGGTGCAGGCACAATCATCCGCTGAACACCCTGCTGGCGCGCGTGGATGGCGGTGGGCAACACACCGGTGACCGGGCGAACCGTGCCATCCAGCGATAGCTCGCCCAGAACGAAGGTTTCGTTGAGCCATTCGCTGTCCACCTGTCCCGCCGCCGCCAGAATGCCAATCGCGATGGGCAGGTCAAAGGCGGGTCCCTCTTTGCGCAGGTCGGCGGGGGCAAGGTTAACGGTGATACGACGCATGGGCCAGTGAAGCCCCGAGTTGCGGATTGCCAATCTCACGCGTTCGATCGCTTCTTGCACGGCACGGTCGGGTAGGCCTACCAGGGTAAGACCCGGTACTCCGCCCGGCTGCATATCTACTTCCACTTCGATAGTGTGAGGTTCAATCCCGTGTACAGTACCGGAGAGTACACGAACCAGCAAAGCACGCCTCCTTCCGATGAGCAGATTCACACTCGCTTCAGTGTCTTTTCCAGCCACTCCTCCAGTGCGTGGCGCATGGCTGGGGTCATTCTGGTGAACTGTAACCCCACCCGGTAGACGGCAGGGATCCGGTCTGCCACCATACCGCCCACCCGCACGACGCGCGCCTGCCCCACGATGGTCAGGCTCGCCTTAGGGAGCGTCATCTGGAAAGAGGCTTCCTCTCCCACCAGCGGAGCCTGCGGCAGCAGCACCGAGAAACCACCCCTGCTTAGGTCATACAGGTCGCCGCTCAGCGTTTGCGGGGAGACTTCGCGCTCGCGGCGAAGCGAAAACGCGAGGCTCACCTGTCCCTGTTCCATCGCGCGCTGGTACTTGCGCCGCTGCAGGCGGCGGATGGATATCGGTTTACGCAGGTACAGGGATTGGCTGGGCATCGGGGCGATCTCAATGCGCGAGCGAAACTGGTACACCCCATCGCCGCGTGTAAACTGAACGATAGCCACCCCCCGCGATAGCACCTCATGGTCTATCATGATAGGTGATTCTATCTCCAGGATGCGGTCATCCTGCGAGATAACCCGCGGGGTGTAGGTATAAGACATACCGCCCCCCCGAATATCCACAAGCACTTTTTCGCCGTTTTGCAAAAGCATGTGCGTTTCGGAAGTGGGTGCGCTTATCTGCGACCAGATGAGGTCGATGAAGGCGTCCAGGTCGAAGGGTTTTTGCAGTACGGCTTTCGCTCCCAGTTGCACGGCCTCTTCGTGGATATCGGGGTCTTCAAAAGCGGTGATGAGGATACAGGGCAGCAGTGGATGGTCGCGACGAATCTCCCTCAGCACCTCCACACCGGTTTTGCGCGGGAGACGAACGTCAAGAACGGCTAAGACCACCGGTTGCGAACGGATAATCTCCACAGCCTGCACGCCATCGTGTGCGATGACACATTCCAGATTCGTCCGTTGAAGCCTAGCCGCCAGTACCTTGCACAGATTGACCTCGTTATCGGCGACCAGTATTCGGGGTGTCGACACTATAAGCGTCCCCTTTCCAGTGAACCTGATGTAATGACCTGATGTCTACACCAGAATACAATTCCAGCATTTTGAATAGTTTACCTACAAGGGTATTACGTCGCCCTATTAAACCTGCAAATTCCGTGCCGTTCGGCGTGTTTTTGCCCATTTCGGGCGAAAATTTAAGAAATTTTTGCGGAAGCAAGGATGGACGGTGGCAAGAGCTCGGGCGTGATGAGTTCTGTGTCGCTATCGGCAAGCACCACGGCTCGCTCGATCACGTTCTCGAGTTCGCGCACGTTGCCGGGCCAGTGATACTTCATCAGGATTTCCATGGCCTCCGGTGTGCATGCCTTGAGGTTTTTGCCGTTCTGCTCGCTGTAGCGACTCAGGAAATGTTCCACCAGAAGCGGGATGTCGTCCTTTCGCTCACGCAGGGGCGGCAGGTAAATCTCGATCACGTGCAGGCGATAGTACAGGTCCTCGCGGAAGGTACCGGCTTCCACCATTTGCCGGAGGTCTTTGTTGGTTGCCGCGATGAGGCGCACGTCTACCTTAATGGGTTTGGTACCGCCAAGCCGTTCGAACTCGCGCTCCTGCAATACCCGGAGCAGCTTCACCTGAATGTTAGGAGGCACTTCGGCGATTTCGTCCAGAAACAGGGTGCCTTTGTGCGCCAGCTCGAATCGTCCCGGTTTTTGCGTGGTTGCGCCGGTGAAGGCGTTCTTCTCGTGACCGAACAGCTCGCTTTCCAGCAGGGTTTCGGGCAACGCCGCGCAGGATACCGCAATAAACGGTCCATTGGCACGGTCACTGCTGTAATGGATGGCTTTGGCTACCAGCTCTTTACCGGTTCCACTCTCGCCGCGAATGAGTACCGTAGCACGGCTTTGGGACACCTGCTCGATCATGCGGTAAACCTCTTGCATCACCCCGCTTCTACCCACGATGTTGCGAAAGTCGTAGGTGGTGCGCAGCTGCTGACGCAAGCGACGGTTTTCCTCTTTCAGCAGATATTGCTCCGCCGCTCTGTCTACTTTCACCCTCAGCTCGTCTAGGTCAAGCGGTTTGATGACATAGTCCACTGCGCCCTCTTTCATGGCCTGCACCGCTGTGCGCACCGTGGGGTGAGCCGTAATCACAATTGCGCTGCTGTCGGGGTGTATGTCTCGGATACGGCGCATGACATCTATCCCGTCCGTTCCTCCTGGCAGAATCAGGTCGATGATTACCAGATGAATCGGCTGTTGCGAAGCGATTTCCAGCGCTTTTTGACCATGCTCCGCCGTCAACACGTTATAGTATTTCGCAAAGTGTGCTTCGAGGGCTCGACGATGACCAGGTTCATCCTCCACAATTAACAGGCTCAGTCTTTGCTCTTTTTGGGATGCGGTTTTTGACATGGCTACTATTCCTCCTGTGACTGTTCATGGAGACTACAGGTCCGGGATACTGGTGCGAAGGTTCTCTGGTTCTCCTAAATCGACACGCAGGATGCGCAGCGCCTGGTGTACAGGCAGCGTTATTCGTACCTCAGTTCCGACGCCGACCTCACTGCGGATGTCGATGCCGCCGCTGTGGCTTTCGACGATTTTCTGCACAATGGACAGCCCCAAGCCCGTACCTCTGGCTTTGGTGGTGTAGAACGGTGTAAAAATGCGTTCCAGATGTTCCGCAGGGATACCTTCGCCCGTGTCCTTGACAACGATGCAGACGTTATTGCTGGAAACAGCAGATGCGCTGAGATATAGGTCGCCGCCCTCTGGCATCGCCTGCACCGCATTGATAATCAGGTTGCTCAGGGCATCCGACAGCTGGTTAGGGTCTGCCCAGATGATGAGTGAGTCAGGAACGTGTATCTCCACGTGGATGTTCTGTTCCATGAGATAGGGCTTCATAAAGTCTGTCAGCCCATGAATCAGCTCCTGCAGGTTCACCTCCTGAAAAACTGGTTCCATCGGTCGGGCGAAGCGGAGAAACTCCGTCGTCTTCGTGTTCATCACGTCGACTTCGGAAATAATGATGTCGAGAAACTCGCACAGAGTGGCATCGTCGGTGTATTCACTGCGCAGATGTTGTGCGGAGGCGCGGATGGAGCTCAGAGGGTTGCGCAGCTCGTGTGCGACGGTCGCTGCGAGCTGTCCCACTGCTGCCAGCTGCGCCACCCGCTGAATCTCTTTCTCCATCTGTACCTCGTGGGTCACGTCTTCAAACACAAACACCACACCCTGTACCGAGCCATCTGGGGCGCGCAGAGGTGAACTCTCAAAGTTGAAGTAAACCTCTCCGCGTCGCGAGGGATGCAACACACACTTGTAACGCGAGTAGCGCTCGCCCGTGCGGAAGGGGTGGCGGACTATCTCGAGCACTTGCTTCTCTTCATCTGGCGGTAGCAGGAACTGACTTATCAGCTCCTTCAGCTTATAACCCAGCGCTTTCTCGTGAGGCACGTCCGTGATGCGTTCCGCCGCGTTGTTCCATGTGAGCACTATCTCGTCTCGGTCAATGCTCACCACGCCCACGCCGATGCTGCTAAGCAGGTTGCGCGTATACTCCCACAGGTTATGCAACTCGCTGTAGCGTCGGTCTAAATCGTGATAGAGGCGGGCGTTTTCGATCGCCATGCCCGCCTGGTTGATAAACGTGGTAAGCAGCTGGATGTTAGCACGCTCGATCGGACGCCCTGTGGGCTTATTGTCGGCGACCACCACGCCGATGACGCGGTTGCGAGCGAGAATAGGGGCGACCAAGAAGGCGTTTGTGCCCAGCATTCTTCCAAAGCCTCGGGCAGGCTGGCTGGACTGCTGGGCGTTTTCTACCAGCACCAGCTGTTTGCCACGCACCGCGATACCGATGACCCCATCCGCGACATGCACTGGCCTGCCGCCCAGCGTTTTGGGCTGATAACCGCGCAGGGCACGGGGTATCGCCAGCTTACCCGATTCATCCAGCAGGAAGATGGCACAACGGTCGAAACGCACCGTTTCCACAATACCATCCGCGGTTTGATGCAGAATCTTCTCCAGTTCCAAAGTGGAGTTCACGACCGCGCTCAGCTCGGAGATGACCGACAGCTCGTTGACCCGATGTTTAAGGTCACTGTAGAGCTGCGCGTTCTTGATGGCAGACGCCGCCTGCATCGCGAAAACGCTAAACAGGCGCATATCTTGCTCGGTAAAAGCCCAGGCGGGCTTACGTCGGTGGATGTTCAGCACGCCCATGACATGCCCATGCCCATCACGCAGAGGCACACAGAGCGATGCCGCAATATCCTCGCGATACGGCACGTCCTCGCCAGCAAGACGCGGGTCGGTGCGGGGGTCGATAATCAGCATGGGCTCGCCGTTGGCAGCGACCCGTCCCGCGATGCCCTTCCCCCAGGGCACGCGCGCCTGTTCAACGACTTCCCCCGGTAAGCCGTAGCTGGAGCGAATGACCAGCATCCGTTCGTCTTCGTCGAGGAGCATCAGCGAACAGACCTGCGCGTCCATCACTTCGGCGGCTTTGCGGGTAATCAGGTCCAGCAGCGTCTGCAGGTCATTGCCTTCCATAGCCTGCCCGATTTCGTAGAGCGCGGTGACCTCTCGCAAACGCTGTTCGTGATGCTTCCGAGCCTGTTGTGCATACGCCTGCGCCTGCAAACGCTCTATACAGACACACAGGAGCGAAGACCAAGCCAACAGCAGTTCGCGGTTGTCGTCAGGCAGGGGCGTTTTGGTGAGCAGGCTGATGACATAGACGTTCGGATACGACTTCAGGGCAAAGGGATAAAGCCACGCGGAATAGTTATCCAGCGTTAGGAGAGAAGGCTCTTTGGCTTCTGCGGCGCGCGCAATGGCTACATGAACCTGATCGGCGGAAAGGTGGTCTTCCTGCATGGAGGCGGGTACTGCGTGCAGAAGCACGGTTTGGTGGGTGCGTGAATGCACGCTCCACAGGGCAGCCTGCTCTGCCGCGAAGTAGTTCTGACCTGCCTGCAATAGAGCTTCTATCGCGGACTCCGGACTGTGCGACGCGACCTGCCGCGCAATTTGCTTGGTGAAAGCACATTGCGCCTCTAAAGCATACCGGTAATCGCTCATTCTAACCAGCCTTCTTCGCTCTGAACGTTATCCTGACGGCAACGCACGATAGAGTGATGCGAAAACGGATTTTATAACGCCTGTTTTTCCATTTCTGCAGTGAACGTCAGATATTGCTGAACTACCTCGGCGGTAGCGCCATCAGCCATGACACTTCCCTGATGTAACCACACGGTGCGGGTTGCTACCTGCCGCACCTGATTCATGTCATGTGATACTAAAACAATAGTTCTGCCTTCACGCTGGAACTCCTGTATTTTTCGCAGGCATTTATGCTGGAATGCTTCATCGCCCACCGCCAGTACCTCGTCCATCAGGATAATCTCGGGGTCGGTGTGTACCGCTACGGCAAAACCCAGCCGAAGCACCATCCCCGAGGAATAGGCGCGTACCGGCGTGTCGATAAACTCCTCCAGTTCAGCGAAACGGATGATGGACGGCAGGCGCTCGGCAATCTGTTGCCGGGTCAACCCCAGAATAATGCCGTTAAAATACACGTTTTCCAGTCCCGTCAGGTCGGGATGGAAACCGACGCCCAGCTGCAGCAGCGGTGCCACCCGCCCGTTCACCTGCACCCTGCCCGCGCTGGGGCGAATGACTCGCGCGATAATGGCGAGCAGGGTGGACTTACCACTGCCGTTGACGCCGATTAAACCGACCGTCTCGCCGTGCTGGATAGTCAGGCTCACATCGTTTAACGCCTGATGCACCTCGACCCGCCGGCGATACCGGAACATCGACAGCAGAATACCCTTCAGCGAGGAGTACGGCTGATGAGATAGACGATAACTTTTAGATACGTGTTCCAGCAAGATTGCGGTGTCTTTCATGGCTGCTCCGCGAAATCCCACTTGCGTTTATTGAAGAAGGCATAACCCAGTACAAAGACGACTACCGATACCACGCACGCTACGGTCAGCAACCCCCAGTCCATCGGCAGCGAGACGTACGTTTGTTTCTGCACCACCCCTACCTGCTGGACGGTGATGGGCGGCAGCAGAATCTTGCGGTAGGCGGTCAACAGCATGGCGACAGGGTTCAAATGGTACACCAGATATATCCAGCGTTGCACCTCGGAAGAGGCGAGCTGGGCGTGATACACCTGCTCGGAGAAGTAAATCACGGGTACCAGATAAAACATCAGCTGTAAGCCGATGCTGACTATGTATTTGGTGTCTTCGTAAAACACATTCAGGCAGGAGATAATCAGGCTCAACCCGGCAATCAGCAGAGTCTGGAAAAACACGAGTACGGGCAACAGCACCACACTGGGCAGCAAAGGCGCGCCCACGTAGCCCAGCAGGTAGGCGAAAAACACCACCAGCGCAAGCGCAAAATGTATCAGGTTCGCCAGCACCGCCGCCAGTGGCAGCACCTCGCGCGGAAAGTATACCTTCTTCACCAGCTGTATCTGCGCCAGCACCGATTGCGAGGAGTCTAACAACGCGGTCTGAAAGTACATCCAGGGCAAAAACGCTGCCAGCACGTACGCCGAATAGTTCGGGATGACCATGCCCATGACCCGCTTGAAGACAATAGTCAGCACCGCCACCGTGACCAGCGGCACAATCAGCGACCAGAAGAAGCCCAGATAAGAGTTCTTGTAGCGCACACGCAGTTCGCGCAGCACCAGTGTCCAGAGCAGTTCGCGGTAGCGATACAGCTCGCGCAGGTCATCGAGCATCTTGCTGGTAAACCCCTACACCAGGTTTAACTTCTTCAAGGCTTCCGCTAGAGGTGGCGGTTGCCACAGCCACTCTATCGGCAAAGCCAGTCCTTCCATCACTGTGCTAAGATAGATGCCTTCTCTGGCTTCCCGCTGGCGTTCATACCACCCACCTTCGTTCAGTACGAAGAAATCTGCGCGCTTTGCTTCGGGCTGAATAACCCAATACTCGGTAACGCCCTCCAACTCATACTCGGCGTACTTCTCTCCGCGGTCGCGCAACAAGCTCTCCGGTGATGTGATTTCCACCACGAGGTCGGCAGGTCCCTCCACATATGTAGCCTTGAGCCGAGCGAGGTTTTCTCGTTTGACGAAGAGGATGTCGGGTTCGCGCGCCCGCTCGCTTCTGGTCAGACGCAGCACAAAGGGAGCGACCAGCACGCGCCCCAGCTGATGTTGTTCTGCAAAGGTACGCAACACAGCGTAGAGGAATCCGCATAAACTCTCGTGCACATCACCTGCCGGGCTCAACCACACCACCTCTCCATCCACCCATTCGGCGCGAGTGTCTTCGTCTAAAGCCTCTAAGAACTGCTCGAAGGCAAGCCGCTGATGTTTTGCCGTTTGTGGCATCGCCATTTTGCATCCCCCCTCCATTATAGCACGCTCTGCATTGCCATGGTGACCGCGCGCTTTGCCCAGACGAGCCTTCATGACGGTGTTCGCTGGAGTAGAAGCCAGGTCAGTGTTTGGGAACGGAACTCCCCGCTGCGTGAACCACGTGCTGGTAGACGTCCAGCACCCGTTGCGCCATCACACGCGGCGTCCAGCGGGGAGCGTGCAGGGCGCTCTGCCCCATCCGCTGGCGCAACGTCTCATCCCGAAGCAGGCGAATCACTGCCTGCGCAAACGCTTCTGCGTTGTTTGGAACCAGTATACCATCTGCACCGTCGCGCACCGATTCGGGTGCACCGCCCTCGTTCACCACCACACAGGGTAACCCGTGCGCCTGCGCTTCCCACAGCACCAGCCCCTGCGTTTCGGTCACAGAGGGAAACACGAATAAATCCGCTGCTGCGTACACTTCGCTGATATGCTCATGCGGAACCCTGCCCTGCAGGCGTACAGTTCGTGACCACCCCCGCTGCTGTATCTGCCTGCGGATAAACTCTTCCGCGTTGCCGCTACCCACCAGCCACAGCAGAACATTAGGTACCTCTCGATGAACCAGCGGGAGCATCTCGAGTAACAGGTGCAGGTTTTTCTCGCGAGCCAGCCTGCCCACATATACCAGTATCGGACTTTCTGGAGGCAAACCGTAGCGCGCTCTCGCTTTCGCACGGTCGACCACAAGCGGGTGAAACTCAACGCCTGTCGGTATCACCTCTACTGCATGAGATTGCACCCCATGCCGTTGCAGGTATCGGCAGGCAAAATGCGACGGGACGATGGTTGCCTGCGCGCACTGGTAGAACCGCCGGAGATGCCACCAGAGCAATGTTCGTAGAACACCCTGAGGCAGTACTGGAGCGTAATGCAGGTAGCAGTCGTAGAGCGTATGGTAATGGGCCACCACCGGTATCCCGTATCGCCTGCCCGTCCGCAAGCCGATGACCCCCAGCAGGAAAGGGATTTGCACGTGAATCACGTCGACGCGATTTTCCCGGAAGAAGCGGTGCAGTTGTGGCAGGGGGCGAGGCTGGGGCAGGGGATAGTCTGGAGCGAACAGCCAGGTAAACGACGGCACCCGAATCACATCCTCTTCCTGCGCGAGAGCATCGGGGTGACGTGCGGTGACCACCGTCACGCGGTGTCCCTGCTGCAGTAGTTCGCGGCGCAGGGTACTGACGGAAACCGCCACCCCGTTGGTTACCGGTGGATACGACTCGGAGAAGATGGCGATGTGCACCGTGTTCTACCGCTTTCGTCGCCGCGATTCCTGGGCTTGTTGTCGCGCCTCCAGAAAGGCGATGACGTCAGATAAACGGAACCGCCTCTGGTTGCCAGGTGTACGGTAGTGGTTGAGCAAACCCCGTTCGGTGTAGCGCCGTACAGTCGTGGGGCAAACCCCCAGCAGACGGGCGGTATCTTCCAGCGTGAGCGAGGGGTTCAGCAGTCGCTCCACCAGTTCCTGACGGCTCTCTTTGAATTTCCGGTCATAGTACCTCTGTGTCACTTCGTCATCGCCCAACTCCACCAACAGACGCACGTGCCTGGGTACGCGCTTCCAGAGCTCCTCGATGGACTGGGGCGGCGGAACAAGACGCACGCTGCGGGTATAGGGGGCGCGCTTCACCGGCTTTGCGCCCTGCGGGCGTTCCTTTCGTCCGACAACGCTTTCGGGGGATACCTCCTCAGCGGGTGGTTCACTCACTTTCGGGACGGGTGTCTCAGCAGCTGCCTCTTCCTGCTCCTGCACTGGTGCCGCGGGTTGCGCAGCCGCCTGCTTCGTATCCAGTTCCTGTTCCGAAACCTTTTCCGGGCTGGCTGTCTCTGCGGTAGCCGCAGGCTTGGCGGCGGGAGCAGGGATTTCGCCCGCTGTTCGGCGGATGGTGAAGATATAGTCCGCAGGGTCGGGCACAGGTTCCTCCGCGACCTGCGCTTGTTCTGGCGCAGACCGTGTGTGAGCCGGATGTTTTCTAGAGGGCTCCTCGCGCCTCGGCTCCTGAACCGCAGGTGTTACCACTCTGCTGTCTGCCTGTTCTGTACCTGCAGGTTCTTTCTTTGGTGACACTGGTTCCGATGAGGGTCTGGAATCCTCCTGCTTTTTTTCGTCCACGTACTGCTGTTCCAGATATTTGAACCAGTCCCCTAAGGTTCTCACAGTGCAATCCCCCTACAGTATGAGCATGGCGTCTCCGAAACTTAAGAAACGATAACCCATCGCAATCGCTTCGCGATAGGCATTCAGAAGGTTGTCTTTACCCGCGAAGGCACACGTGAGCAACAGGGGTGTAGAAGCCGGCAGATGGAAGTTCGTTACCAGCGCCTCTACAACCCTGAAGCGGAAGCCCGGCAGGATAAACAGCTCTGTGCTGCCAGACCTTGCCTCCACCCGTCGCGTATCCACCGCTGCGCTCTCCAGTGCGCGCACGCAGGTGGTACCTACCACCACGATGCGACCGGGCGTGCTGTTGATGGTTTCGGCAGCTTGCTCGGAGATGGTGTACCACTCCGGGTGCAGTCGTCCCTGCGCCAGTTGCTCCGGCTCCGGGTGACGGAAGGTGGCAATCCCCACGTGCAGGGTGATGTATACGATGCGCACGCCCATTTCACGGATACGTTGCAGCAGTTCCGGTGTGAAATGTAACCCCGCCGTTGGCGCGGCGGCTGAGCCATTCACCGCGGCATACACTGTTTGATAGCGTTGCTCATTGTCCAGCTTGCGACGGATGTATGGTGGGAGGGGTATTTCGCCCAGAGGCTGGCGATGCACCGCCTGCGGCTCTTCGAAGCGCAGCAGACGCATTCCCCGAGGCAGACAGGCTACCACCTCTGCTTTCAACCGCCCTTCCAGAATCACCTGACTGCCCACCAGCAGTCGCCTACCCGGACGGACAAGAGCCTCCCATACTCCCGGTTGCACCTCGCGCAACAGTAAAGCCTCCACTTGGGCGCCGGTCGTCTTGAAGCCGCGCAAGCGGCGTGCGCTGACGCGCGTGTTGTTCAGCACCAGCGTATCGCCCGCACGAAGGTATTCCACAATATCGCGGAAGATACGGTGTTCGCGATTGCCGGTATCGCGGTGCAGCACCAGCAGGCGCGAGCTGTCACGCGGTTCTACCGGCTGTTGCGCAATGCGCTCTTCCGGCAGGTCATAAGTATATTCTTCCAGAAGGCGCATGGCCTGTTCTATCGTCTGCTCAACCATCCAATCACCCACAGAATCACCGTCAGCAAAATGCTCAAGGCAATGCTGGTTCCCAGCAAGATGCCCACGCTGAAATTACCCTTGCGCCAGACGATGTCACCGGGCAGCAGACCGCCGCCCCGCGCGCCGGCAAAGCGTTCCACCGCCCACATCAGCGCGCCGAGCAGGACAAGCATCCCTCCGATGAGAATCAACGTTTTGCCTAAAGAGCCTACCATCCACTCGCTCCTCCTGCGTTCAAATTGTACAGGTTTTGGCGCGGTATTGTCAACAGAAAGGCTGGACGGCAGGCTCATTTGTGCCTTTATCCACAAGTTGTGCTATAATGATAATGAGAATCGTTATTGCAAGGGGTGAACAGATGAGTAAGCACGACAGTCTGAAAGCATCGCTGGAGGAACTCATTCGTGGAGAGTTGTCCAGTGCGGAGACCTACCGTGTACTGGCAAGACGTGAGAAGGACCCGCGCAAGAAGCAGATTTTAGAGCGGCTGGCACAGGTCGAAGAGCGTCACGCCAGCGAGTGGAGCCAGCGTCTGGAAGAGCTGGGAGGCAAACCGCCGCAAATCCGCAAGGTGAAGCCGCTGTTTGGGTGGCAGGCGTATCTGGCAAGGCCTGAAATGGTGTTGCGGCGCATGGAGGAGCATGAGGATGAAGCGGTGGCGCGCTATCTGGGGATGCAGCAACTGGGCGATGAGCGCACCGCCGCAATCGCGCAGCGCGTAATGCGAGATGAAGAGGAGCACGCCCACGTCACGCGGGCGCTTTACGCCGCTTCGGAAACAGAACATCCTGTAGAACGAATCCTGCGTCGGGAGCGCTGGCACGTGCGCGGTGGTTCGTGGATAGGCGATGCCATCTATGGCATCAACGATGGGTTGGGCGCGGTGTTCGGCATTGTTTCCGGCATGGCAGGATACAGTGCAGGCAGCGCAGAGGGACATCAGACGGTGTTGATTGCTGGGCTGGTGGGCACGCTGGCGAGTGCGCTGTCGATGGGTTCTGGCGCGTTTCTGGCAGCGAAGTCGGAGCGTGAGGTTTACGAGGCGGAGCTGGCTCGAGAACGCAAGGAGCTCCTGGAAAACCCGGAAGAAGAGATCGAGGAGATGAGCCTGTTTTACCAGCTGAAGGGCTTCTCCACAGAGGAGGCGGACGCCATGGCGCACCGATTGGCGGAGAAGCCCGACCAGATGCTGCGGCAGATGGCACATGAGGAGCTGGGGCTTTCCGAAGCCAGCTTCCCGAACCCATGGGTGTCGCTGTTTTCTTCGATGGTTTCGACGGCAATCGGTGGATTGATACCGGTGCTGCCCTTCTTCTTCGCAAGGGGTTGGGAAGCGGTATTCTGGTCTGCGTTGGTGAGTGTGCTGGCGCACTTCGCAGTGGGCGCAGCGAAAAGCCTGGTCACAACGCGCAAGTGGTGGGTGAGTGGACTGGAGATGACGGCTATCGCCTTCGTGGTTGGGGTGTTGACCTATCTGATTGGCGTGCTGTTCAACGTTCACGTGTAAAGGGAAAACCGCCGGATGACCTCCATCCGGCGGCATTGCGAGTGCACCGTTAGGCGAGAAGGTGGCTGCTCACCTCCTCGCAGCCCGACGCGAAGCGCGTCCAGGCGCGCCAGCGCGAAACCATCTTTCGCGCCCTGCCGGCACCGCCTGCTGACAATTATCGCCAGCGGTGTGCCTGACCCCACCCCGTCTCGCGGGGTTCCATCACATATTTATAGCAAGAATCGTGCCACAGAAGCGGTTTTCGCGGGTTTCGGGCAAAAAATCATCGGAATTTTTGTTATTTTGTTATCATCTGCTCCAGCAAGCGGGGCACCTGCTGTAAAGCCTGCGGGATTTTGTCTGCGTCGCGCCCGCCTGCCTGAGCAAATTCAGGGCGTCCGCCGCCACCTCCTCCGCTGATTCGCGCCAGCTCGCGCACCAGGTTGCCCGCGTGTACACCCTTCGTCACTGCCGAGGGCTTCGCCTTCGCGACAAACAACGCCTTGCCATCGGTTGCAGCGGCAAGCACTGCCAGGTCGGCTCTCTGCGCCGCCTGGTCCGCCAGAGAAGCCAGCGTTTGGGAATCCACGCCATCAGCCCGTCCGGTAACGACCTGCAGTCCGGCTATCTCCACTGGCTCGAATTGCAACGAACGCGCTGCCGCGCTGCGTCGCAACTGCTCCAGCTGCTTTTCCAGCTCCTGCCGTTGCGCCTGCAGTCGCTCGATGGCGGTCGGGATGTCGGGCACGGCGCACTTCAGGCGCGATGCCGCGCTCTCCAGCAGTTCCTGCTGCTGGCGGATATACCGGTATACACCCCAGCCCGTGACCGCCTCGATACGCCGCACGCCCGCCGCTACGCTTCCCTCTGAGACTATCTTGAACAGCCCGATTTGTGAGGTGCGCTCCAGATGGGTACCACCGCACAGTTCGAGGCTTACGCCAGGCACCTCGATCATGCGCACCGTGTCGCCGTACTTTTCACCGAACAGCGCCATCGCACCGCGCGCCCGCGCCTCTGCCAGCGGCACGTCCCAGTGCACCGCCACCGGCCTGTCCTCGAGGATACGCTCGTTCACCAGACGCTCGACTTCGGCGATCTCCTCGTTGGTCATCGCGCTGGTGTGGGTGAAGTCGAAGCGCAGGCGGTCGGGCGCCACCAGCGAACCAGCCTGATGCACATGCGAACCCAGCACCTGACGCAGCGCGGCGTGAAGCAGGTGGGTGGCAGTGTGGTTGCGCATGATGTGCCAGCGTCGCTGCGAATCGATGCGGGCGGTCACCGCCGAGTCTACCTCCACACGCCCGCGCGTGACGACGCCGATGTGCAGGTACAGGTCACCCACCTTCTGGGTGTCTCGCACCTCGAACAGGAAGTTCTCGCCCTCGATCCAGCCGGTATCGCCGACCTGTCCGCCCGCCTCCGCGTAGAAGGGGGTCTGGTCCAGCACCAGCTCCACCTCCTCGCCCTCGCTGGCGAAGGTGGCAGGCTCTCCCTGCCGGATAATCGCCAGCACCTTCGCTTCCGACTCGTGCTGCCAGTAGCCCAGAAACCGAGTGGGGGACAGTGTCTTCTGCAGCTCCGTGGCGGCGTCACCGGCGATAGCGAACAGTTGCGTGGCGATGCCGCTGGCTTCACGGGCGCGCTGGCGCTGCGCCTCCATCGCCATGCGGAATCCTTCCACATCCACCTCCACGCCTTCTTCGGCTGCCACCTCCTGCGTTAACTCCAGCGGGAAGCCGTAGGTGTCGTAAAGCATGAACGCCTGCTCGCCGGGAAGCACCTTGCTCTGCTGCACTTCGGGCGACTCCAGCATCTCCGCCAGCCGCTGTGAACCAACCTGAATGGTCTGGCGGAAGCGTTCCTCTTCGCTGCGGATGGTGCGCAGTACGTAGTCTTGTCGCTCGCGTACCTCCGGGTAGACATCGCCCAGCGTGTCGATGACCGCCGTTGCCACCTCTGCGAGGAAGGGGCGATCGAAGCCCAGCACGTTCTGCCCGCGCAGCATCGCCCGCCTCAGGATGCGCCGGATGACATAGCCACGCCCTTCGTTGGAGGGCAGTACGCCATCGGCGATGGACATGGTGGTGGCGCGGATGTGGTCGGCAATCAGGCGGAACGCCACATCCTCACGGCCGTCCGAACCGCCGTAAGAGAGACCACTCCGGTCGGCAATACGCGCAATGATGGGCTGGAATACGTCGGTATCGAACACGCTCGCCTTGCCTGCCAGTATCGCCGCCGTGCGCTCCAATCCCATGCCCGTGTCGATGTTCTTGCGCGGCAACGGGGTGAGTTTGCCGCCATCGTGTCGCTCGTACTGCATGAAGACCAGGTTCCATATCTCCAGCCAGCGCACGTCGTCCCACACGCCGTCGGGCGTTGGCGGTAGGTCAGGGCGGGTGTCATAGAAGATTTCCGAACAGGGACCGCACGGACCGTTCGGTCCCTCGGAGATGGCGTTGGCGGGCCAGTAGTTGCTCTTCTCGCCGAAGCGGAATATCTTGCGGTCGGGAATACCTACCTCGCGGTTCCAGACCTCGTATGCCTCTTCGTCGTCCAGATAGATGGTGATGCGCAGGCGTTCAGGCGAGATGTGCAGCCACTCGGTGAGGAACTCCCACGCCCACAGGATGGCTTCCCGCTTGAAGTAATCCCCGAAGCTGAAGTTGCCCAGCATCTCGAAGAAGGTAAGATGCGAATAGTCGCCCACAGACTCGATGTCGGTGGTGCGCAGGCACTTCTGCACGGTGGTCACCCGCGGATGCGGTGGTGCTGCCAGCCCGAGGAAGTAGGGTTTGAACTGCACCATGCCCGCGCTGGTGAAGAGTAGCGATGGGTCGTTGGGCACGAGGCTATCGGAAGGCAGTCGCTTGTGTCCCTTACTCTCGAAGAATCGCAGGTATTTCTCGCGTAACTCCTGTGCTTGCATAAGGCATCTCATGATCGGTGATTGGAATCCGATTTAACATGATAACATATCGGGTGGCGTGGACGCAAGCAAAACGGAAGCATCTTGTCTCTCGTCGCACAGTCCCTTGCGGTGTTTCAGGGGCATCAGTCGTAGTATAATTAAGTATCTTCTCTCACGGGAGTTGTTCAGTGTCCAGAACGGTTGCATGGTGCCTGTTTTGGTTGCTGGCGGTAGTTCTTGTTCGGGCAGATAGCCTGCCAGCCGAGTCGATTCGGCTGAAAACCCTTCCGAACGGGTTGCGCGTGTTGGTGCGCGAGGCGCATGAGGCTCCTCTGGTGACGATAGACCTGTGGATACGCGCTGGCTCCTCGCGGGAGACCGCCGAAACCAACGGCGTGGCGCATTTTATGGAGCATCTGCTCTTCCGTGGCACCGCCAAGCGCGGCAGAGGTGAGATAGACCGCGATATCGAAGAGCTGGGCGCCACCCTCAACGCCACCACTTCGCGCGACTGGATGCACCTGTACACCACCGTTGCCAGCCGATACTGGCAGAACGCGCTGGAGGTGGTTGCCGATGCGGTGCAGAACAGCGCGTTGCGCCCCGAGGACGTGGAACGCGAGCAGATGATTATTCTGGACGAGCTGGCGCGTGCCGCCGATGACCCCGTGCGTGATGCCAACCAGCGTCTGGCGGAACTGCTTTTCCAGAAACATCCGTACCGCCTACCCGTCGCCGCCACGCGCGATTCCATTATCCGCATCCAGCGCGAGCAGATAGTGGAGTTCTATCGCAAGTACTACGTACCAAACAACGCCTCTCTGGTCATCGTGGGAGATGTGAATACGGCAGAAGTCCTCGCTGCGGCGGAGAAGCTGTTCGGTGGGTGGAAGGGACGCGACATCGCTGAACCAGAACCCGAGCCCGAATCGCCGCCCGAAGCGCCCCGCCAGGCGCAGTTCAAGGTGCGCAGGGGTTTTCCCGTGGTGGGCATCGGCTTCATGGCGCCGTCGGTGAAAGAGGTGAAGGATGTGTGCGCGTGCGACCTGTTGCTTGCCCTGCTGGGGCGGCGGGACGGTCTGCT
>Ga0209691_1000034_pt1 | contig 105231 bp, 105 predicted proteins | sample YNPMSBMetaG_FD_187120 | JGI IMG/M metagenome (GOLD analysis project Ga0209691, IMG submission 187120) | Anoxygenic and chlorotrophic microbial mat microbial communities from Yellowstone National Park, USA - YNP MS-B MetaG (SPAdes) (version 2) ... | reverse complement strand
GAGATTTTTTTATCTGGAAAGAAACCTTGTTTTTGTGCATTTGTAAGAAGGGATATTCCTGTGCTTATTATATGGAGCTCTTTCATAAATTAAATATTAAAAACATATGTTACGTTGAAAAGTCAAGAGATTTTATACCTCTGAATTTGTCTTACGTTTAATAAGTGTCCATTAGAAAAAGTCTTCAGAATTTTTGATGATAAAAATCATCTGATTTTTTTATTATAAAGACATGAATTATATTTTTAGCATAGGAGTTGGAAGTAGTAAAAGTGGTGTTGGAAAAACTACTTTTATAGAAAATATTATCAGACATTTCAGAAAAATTTTTGGAAATAGGGTAAAAATTATTGCCATAAAATATACAAAAACTTCTTCTTTGTATTCTATAATTTCAGAGCCTTCAATTATTGAAGCATCTGGCAAAGACACTGCAAGAATGAAAAGAGCAGGTGCTAATTTTGTTTATTGGGTAAAATCTGCAGAAGCTGAACTACCAGATGTTGCAGAAAGACTAAAAGAGGAGATTGAAGAACCGCTATCTGTTTTATCTAAAAATGATATCCAGAAAATCATTATAATTGAAGGTAATTCTCTGGTAAGAATCATGCATCCTGATGTTATAATATTTCTTAAAGATAAAGAAACAAACTATATAAAACCTTCAGGAGAGGTTTTTTTAAAAATAGCAGACATAGTTATTGAAGGGCAATACAGTATGGAGGAAGCTATGGATGAAATTTTAAAAATTCAACAGAAAAAACTTATTGAAAAGCTTCTTACAGAAAGAAGTAATAGCGGTAAAATTAGTTGTGCAGAAGCAAGAAAAATTGCTGAAGAGCTAAATATTCCTTATATTGAAGTTGGTAGGACAGCTAATGATCTTAAGATTAAAATTAAAAAATGTGAGCTTGGTTGTTTCTAATGGGAACAATTTTTTTTGAACTTTCTCTTACACTTTATTTTGCAGGATTTCTTCTAAGTGTTGCAGATATCATAAGAAAAAAGCATGACTTAGACAGAGCGATCTTTTTATTAAGTTTGGCAGGGTTTGGACTTCATATTGTCTATCTTTTATTTAGGTATCTAAAATCTGGACAGGCTCCTGTTTTTTCAATGCATGAGGCAAATTCCTTTTTTGCATGGAGTATTCTTCTGATATCTTTGTGTATAAATTTTTATTATAAAGCAAGGTTTCTTAATTTTGGTATAATTTTAAGTTTTGCATTCATGTTTGTGAGTGCTTTATTCCCAAGAGGTATTCCCTATATAAAGCCTGAGCTAAAAAGTCTATGGATTGATATTCACGCAATTATGGCAGTTTTTGGTATAGCCTTATTTAGCATAGCCTTTGTTTTTAGTCTCCTCTATTTAATTCAAGAAAGGGCTGTGAAAGCTAAAAAATTTGGTGGTTTAGAAAAAATACTCCCAAGTCTTGAAATTCTTGATAAAATTAACTATCGTCTAATTCTCTGGGGATTTCCAATATACACCTTTGCCCTTGTTGTAGGAATTATAAAATATTTTATACTGTTAGGTTTTGATATTGATCCAAAACAATTATGGAGTGTTCTTACATGGTGTGTTTATCTTTTGATTTTTTATTTAAGAGTCAAAGGTGACTGGAGAAAGAAAAGGGCAGCCTATCTTACAATATTTGGTTTTTTTCTTTTAATTTTTGGGTTTTTTGGTATAAATCTTTTAACAGAAAGTTTTCATAGCCACCATGAATATTATAGTAATTGGATTAAATCATAAAACAGCACCTGTTCAGATAAGGGAAAAGCTCGCATTTCAATCTGAGGATACTATAAGAAAAGCTTTAAAACAGTTAATTCAGTTAGAGGGAATTAATGAAACGGTGATTTTTTCCACATGTAACAGGGTCGAAATTTATATTTACTCTGACAATGCAGATAAAGATTCGATAGTAAACAGAGTAAAAAATTTTCTTTCAGATTTTCACCATATTGAAATAAGGGATTTTGAAAATTATCTATATATTTATAAAAACAAAGAGACTGTTGAACATCTTTTCAAAGTGACTTCAAGCCTTGACTCTATGATACTTGGTGAACCCCAAATTACAGGTCAAGTTAAAGACTCATACGAAATTGCTCTCTCTGAAAGAACAACTTCTTTAATTCTTAATCATCTTATGAATAGAGCACTTTTTACAGCAAAAAGAGTTCGTAATGAAACAAGAATTGGAGAAAATCCAGTTTCTGTAAGCTATGCAGCAGTAGGATTGATAAAAAAGGTCTTTGATGAATTGTCAAGAAAAACAGTCTTACTTGTTGGTGCTGGAGAGATGGCAGAGCTTGCATTAAAACACTTAATAGGAATTGGAATAAATAATATTTATGTTATAAATAGGACATATGAGAGGGCAAAGGAACTCGCAAAGGATTTTAATGGTGTGGCATTACCTTTTGATAACCTCAAGGAATTACTTACCAAAGTTGATATAGTAATATGTTCAACGGGAGCGCCAAATTATGTAATTACTTTTCAGATGATTAAGGAAATTATGCCATTGCGAAAATATAAACCTCTTTTCTTTATTGATATATCTGTTCCAAGAAACATTGACCCAAGTATCAATGAAATTGACAATGTTTATCTTTACAATATAGATGATCTTCAAGATGTGGTTGACAGTAATCTTCTTGAAAGAAAAAAAGAATCAGATAAAGCATTAAAAATTGTCAAAGAGGAAACAGAGAAGTTCATGCAATGGTTAAGCTCTCTTCAAAGTGTCCCTTTAATTATATCTATAAGAAATAAAGCAGAAGAGGTAAGACAACAAGAACTTGAAAAATTTAAAGCTCGTTTTAAGGAGCTGTCCCCTGAAGTTTTAAATTCTGTAGATTATCTTACCCAAAGCATAATTAATAAAATAATGCATTCACCAACCGTAGCTTTAAAAAATAATTGCGATAACAAAGAAATTCTTATTTTTGCAGCAAGGAGGTTATTTGGAATTGATACTGAAGAGGAATAAGCTCATAATTGGCACAAGAGGAAGTAAGCTTGCATTGTGGCAGGCAAACTGGGTTAAAGAAAGGCTTGAGAAACTTTATCCTTATTTAAAAATAGAAATTGAGAAAATTAAAACAACGGGAGATAAAATTCTCGATACTCCTTTAGCAAAAATAGGAGGAAAGGGACTTTTTGTCAAAGAGATAGAAGAAGCATTACTTTCAAAAAAAATAGATATCGCAGTGCATAGTATGAAAGATGTTCCTACAGAAATTCCTGAGGGACTTCAAATCTCAGCAATTTGTGAAAGAGAAGACCCACGAGATGCTTTTATAAGTATTGATGGAACCTTATTGAGCGGTCTTCCTAAGGGTGCTCAAATTGGCACAAGCAGTTTAAGAAGGATCGTTCAGCTTAAGGCATTAAGAAAGGATTTAGAGATTAAGCCATTAAGAGGTAATGTGGACACCAGACTAAGAAAACTTAAAGAAGGTAAGTTTTATGGGATTATTCTTGCCATGGCAGGTATCAAAAGAATGGGATTAGAATCCAATGTTACAGAAACTATCCCTGAAGAGATTATGATTCCTGCAATAGGTCAGGGTGCAATAGGAATTGAAACAAGGCTTGATGATGATTTTATAAATGAAATAATCAAACCATTGAATCATCAAGAAACATCTATTTGTGTTCTTTCAGAAAGGGCTTTTTTATCTGTAATTGGAGGGGGTTGTCAAGTCCCTCTTGCTTGTCATGCAAAGCTCCTTAAAAACAAGCAGTTGAAAATAATTGCAATGATAGGGGATCCATATTGTGAGATGCCAATGATAAAGGGCAATAAAGAGGGCAGGATTGAAGATGCTCAAAAACTTGGCAAAGAGCTTGCTGAAGAATTGCTCTTAATCGGTGGAAGGGATATACTAAGAAAAGTTTATACTTGAAAAGTTTAATTTTTACCTCCAAAATTTTTTTATTCAACACAATTTACGTAAGATGATCTCAATAAAATTTCTTTAATATCTCTTGTATATTATTGACCCGAAAATCTTGCTTAACAAGAGGTATTTCTTTGATAACTGGAATTTGCTCTTCTAAAGTTGGTCTAACATTTCTGTAAATTACTCCAATTGGAATTCGGTCACCCCATTCAAGAGATTTTTGAAAGGCAATGAGTCTGTCTTTCGGGTCATAGTCATCAGGAAGTCTATAGACTCTTTCACGATACCATTCAAAGGTGTTTATTTTATTGAAACTCACACAAGGTTGAAGAATATCAATAAGGGAGAATCCTTTGTGATTTACTGCTTCCTTTATAAGACCTTTAAGATGCTCAATATCACCAGCAAATCCTCGTGCAACAAAGCTACAATTAAGAGCAATTGCAAGTGTAATTGGGTTGAACTGTTCTGAAAATACTCCAAAGGGCTGAGTTTTTGTTACTACTCCTTTCATTGTAGTTGGCGATGCCTGTCCCTTTGTTAGCCCATAAATCTGATTATCATGTACAAAGAGCTTTACATCAATATTTCTCCTTATGGCATGAATAAGATGATTTCCACCCTCTCCATAACAATCACCATCACCTGCTACTGCAAAGACTTTTAATTCATGGTTGGCAAGCTTTATTCCTGTAGCAACTGGAAGGGTTCTTCCGTGAAGTCCGTTAAAGGTATTGCATTTTGTATAATGAGGAAATTTCCCAGCCTGTCCAATTCCTGAGACAATTACAAACTGCTCTGGTTCAATTCCCATCTCAACCATTGCTTCATTAAAAGCCCTTAAAATTGAGAAATTACCACATCCCGGACACCAAGCAGGCTGTTGACCTTTATAATCACTTAATGTAGCCATAGACTTTCTCCAAAAGTTCATCAACTGTAAATGGTCTTCCATCAAAACGATTTATATGATTTTCAATATTGATTCCCGTTTCCATTTTAATGATTTTTGCAAATTGACTTGTTGCATTCTGCTCAATATTTATTACTTTTTTAGCCTTTCTCAGTAGTTCAATCCAACTTTGGTTCTCACTAAAGGGATAGATTTCATTAAAATGAATCATTGCTATTTTATATTTTTCAATAAGTTCATCTATGAGTTCTTTGACAATTCCAAACATAGAACCCCAACAAATCATGACAATTTCAGGATTTTTCTCTCCATAAATAAGTGGAGGTGAAATTTCTTTTTTGATAAGGGGCATTTTTTTAAAAAGTCTTTTTTCAATCATTTTTATTCTTGTTATAGAATCCTCAATTATGTGTCCTTCTTCATCGTGTTCATCACTGTCTGTCACAACAAGATGCTTTGATTGCCCAAGGACGGCCAAAGGTGAAACACCTGTTTCTGTAAAGGCGTGTCTTTTGTAATTTTCTATTTTCTTTAAATTTTCTTCTCTCAATCTATAATCTATATATTTTATCTTTTCTAAATCGAAACCTTCATAACTCCATTGAGAGTCTGCCAGATATTGGTCTGTAAGTATTATTACTGTAATCTGGTATTTTTCAGCCAAATCAAAGGCTTTGTTTGTTAAGTAAAAAGCCTGTTCAGGACAACCTGGTGCAAAGATTATCTTTGGAAACTCTCCATGTCCAGCATACAAAGCAAAAAGAAGGTCTGCCTGTTCTGTTCGAGTAGGAAGTCCTGTTGCAGGTCCTGGTCTTTGAGCTAAGGCAATAACCACAGGAGTTTCAGTCATTGCAGCTAAGGATATTCCCTCAACCATCAAAGCAAATCCTCCTCCACTTGTTCCTGTCATTGCCCTTACTCCTGCAAATGAGGCACCAATAACCATATTTATTGCTGATATTTCATCCTCTGCCTGTTCAACTACTATTCCGTATTCCTTTGCATGGTCAGCAACAAAATTGAAAATTCCTGTTGAAGGTGTCATCGGATAGGCTGAATAAAACTTTAATCCAGAAACAATAGCACCAGCACCAATTGCTTCATTGCCAGTAATAAGCATTTTTGGTTTGTCAAATTGGGATAATACAAAAGAACATCTTAAACATTCATTCTTTGCAAACTCATAGCCAGCCTTTGAACATTCAATGTTTGCTTTTATTACTGCCTCGCCCTTTTTCTTAAAATTCTTTTCTATTGTTTGATACATAATATCTGGGTTCATTCCAAGCATTCCAAGGACTGCACCAATTGCAACAGTATTTGCCATTATCTTACTTCCTCCGTGTTTTTGAGCAAGTTCAAGAAGTGGAACATTAAGAAAATTTGGTTTATCAATTTTTTCATTGATCATTTGAGAATCATAGAGAACTTGACCATTAAATGAAAGTTCCTTTTGATGTTGGGTTATACTTTCTCTGTCTAAGGCAACAAGAATGTGAACTGAACTCCTTGAGGCAGAAACATGTTTGTGAGAGATTCTGATTTGATAAAAATTATGGCCACCACGAATTCTTGACTCATAATCCTGATTGGTAAATACGTGATATCCTGCTCTTGTGAATATATGAGCCAAAGTATCTCCTATAGTCTGGATACCCTGGCCTGCTTCACCACCAATTTTTATTGTATAATCCATTATGTTGGAGTTACGCCATATTTTACAATGTTTATTAATGTATCATCTGGTTTTGGAAGTCCTGCAATTTTCCATGCAACAAGAGGGTCTATTAATTTTTCAGCAATGCATTCCTTTGGCTGATGAACATTTTTACATACTGCATTAAGTATAGGGAAGTAATTATATTTTTTATAGTATTCATTTATGAATTTTACTATTTCAAGCTGATCCTTTGTAAGTATTCCTAAGCCTTCTCTGAGAGCAATGGCTTGTGCAACCTTTTCATTCCAATCATTTATATTTTTTAGATATCCTTCATCATCAAAAAGTACAGTTTTTTCAACTGCTTTATATTCGGAGACTTCCTCTGGTTTTTCTCGCTCAAAGCGTTCCCTTTCTGTGAAGTTTTTGATAAACTGTCCTATCTGAACTCCAAGATAGACACATTTTATATTGTTCATGCAGTCATCGGCATCATTTTTGTCAAGATGTGTAATAAGTTCTGATGTGCCTCTTTGAAATCTGATTATGTAAGACTGTTTTTCTCCATTGTAGTATATATTGACATTGAATCCCTGTGCCTTAACTTCTGGATACATTTCCAAAATTTTGTTTTTTAAATCTTCAATTGTGTAAGCCATAATTTCCTCCTATTTTACTCTTTTTTCTACTTCTTGCCAATTAATATTCTTAAAAAAGGCTTCAATGTAGTCTACTCTTTTTAATCCATAATCAATCATAAAGGCGTGCTCAAATACATCCATAATTAGAAGGGGATTACAACCACAGGGATGTCCAACATCATGTTCATTAATCCAGAAGTTAAACAATTTTCCAGTTAAAGTATCCTGATAAAGAATTACCCAGCCAATTCCACGCATTGTTCCTGTAGCTTTAAAATCTTTTTGCCAGTTTTCAAAACTTCCAAAACTTTCATTAATTACCGATGCAAGTTGCCCTTCCTTTGGAAAAACACCATCTCCACCAAGATTTTCAAAATAAAGCTCATGAAGTCTCACTCCATTCCACTCCCATCCAAGCCTTCTTTTAAGCTCAGCATACTCTGGATTCCCAGTTTTTTCTTCTTTAAGCATTCCTACAAGAGTCTCAAGAACTTTGTTTGTATTAGTAACATAACCCTGATACAAAGTAAAATGATTTTTAAGAAGTGTTTCACTAAACCCCTGCATTCCAATTAACTTTGAATAATCTTTTGCCTGATAAAACATATTAACCTCCAAAAATTTTTTTTCATAAAATATAGACTATCATATAAAAAATCATATGTCAATATGTATCTTTGTGGTCACAATATAATAATTTTCATGAGGTCAGTCCTGTATTTTAGAATTTTAGTTATGTAAATATTCTATTTAAAATAGGGAGGAATTTTTTTTGAAGGCATTTAAAATTCTCATTGAAACAGGAATTACCTGATTTTCAAGATAATAATCTATATCAATTTTTGATGGGTCTGCTAATTCCAAAGGATAGGCTCTTTCGCTTATTGATCCAAAACCTTTTTGAATTATGTAACCTATTACGCTTCCCTCTCCAACAGGAATACCTTTTTCCAGAAGCCTCTTCGCAGCCACTACATGGGGTGATATAAGCTTATATTCGGAAACAGGCTTTGAGAGCTGTTCATAAACAACAAGCTCTTTTAGTTCATATTTACCTTCTTTTAATGCTTTTATTTTTTCGTCGAGATATTTAAAGGCTCTTTCAATATCTTCATCAATAAGGCATATTTTCAATATTTCCTGTTGAGTTTGTCTGGCATACTTTGACAGATCTCTTCTTACTACTTCAAGCCCTCTGACTTTGAGCCTGCCTTTTTCATCTAATAGAGCATATCTTTTTTTAGCTACTCCACCAGATTCTCTTGGAACAAAAAGTCCTTTAACATAAAAATCCTCAAGGTCAAGCCTCATCATACCAGGCAAGTAATCATTTATTTCTTTTATAAATTTTTCAATATCCTCTCTTTTATCATTTACTTTTAAAAAAGCTGAGTCTGTATCTCCATAGATGGCGTGAAATCCCATCTTTTCAGCTCTATTGAGAACTTCTTTTATCCAGAATCTTCCTAAAGAAGTAATAGATTCAGCACATTCCTTTGAATACCATCTACTTGCTGGATAGGCATAGTAGCCATAAGAAGCATTTATAATTGTCTTTAATGCCCTTTGTTTTGTATCAAGTAAAAGATATTCATGGGTAGTTGGTTCAAGTTTTTTTAATTGTTTTTTTAGTTCGAGTCTTTCAAATAATAATTCTTTTATATTCTGAGACTCAAAACCTGTTTTATTTTTACAGAACCAATATGGAAGTCCTGGAATTTTATGTCCCTCATCTTTACAACACTTGCAATTAAGAGTATCTATGGATATATTGTATGTGGCAATTATTGATGGATAGAGAGAGGCAAAGTCAACAACAGCAATTCCCTTGTGAAGTCCTGCTTCAGGTTCCTTTACAAAACCTCCTTCATAGGTAATCTTTTGGCGTTCCTTTATTTCGTCAAACTTAGGTTGATTTGGAATAACTCTGTTTTGTTCTTTGGCTTTCTTTATGTAATACCACTCAACAAGTTGGCTATAAGGCATTCTTGAAGTATCAAAGAGGGATTGCCCTGTTATTCTTGTTAACTCTTCTATATCTGGTAGTAACATTTTTGTAAGTTCATAGACAAGTTCACTGTCTTTTAAACAGTATCTTGCAAATTTATCAAGTTCATGCCCTATATCCCATGCTTCAAGCATTTCTTCATATTCCATATCAAGTTTAGTATCACCCAATAGTTCAGTAGCTACATTTTTAAGGGTCAGTTGTTCACTTTGAAGCATCGGGGAAAGTATGTTAAAAACAAAATTAAATATGTCAATATGAACTCTACCAATAAGTCTTGCAGTGGTAAATCTTGCTCTTTTTGAAAGGGTTATTCCAGAGTTATCTCTTGAGAGAGCACTGATATTTACTTTAAGTTTTTTTGCCCTTTCTCTTAAGATTGGCAAATCATAGAGGTCTGTATTGTATCCTACGATAATATCTGGATCATAACTTTCAACTATATCCATAAAGGTTTTAATGAGTTCTTTTTCATCATTTACGATGAATGTATCAATACTGTATTGTGCTTTCTGATAGGTAATTACTTTTGAAATATCCTTGCTAAAAAGAGAAATCATAACAATACAAGGAGTTCCTCTTTGAACTTCGAGTACTTCCATATCAAAGGCAAGAATTTTTAATTCTGGCTTTGATAAATCAACTTTTTTGAATTTTTTAATTTTATCTCCTTCTACTTCAACATCGAGCCAATTTAAACATGATATTCCCTTCTCTGCAAGATACATTCTGTATGGAGAAATCTGATATTCAAACTCATCAATAACGGAACCTGAGCCACCTCTTTTTGCTTCAAGAATTTTTATTTCATCTCTTAATTTTTGCAAATCTTGATGCCTCTCTGTAAAAATTCTTATAAAATCCTTTTCATCGCCATAAAAAATACATCTGTCAATTTTTATCTCTTTTACACTGAGATTTTTCTTTTTTATTATTTCTTTAACTTCCTTTAATGCTCTATCCATATCTGTAGGTAAAATAAGAAACGAAGGTATATAAGAAGGGTCAATAAGTTTAATCCTTTCACCTTTGTCTGTAATGCCAAAGAGAATAATATCAGATTGATAATCTATGTCAATCAGATAAAATAACATTTTTCTTTACCCTTTCCTGTCAAAGCTTCTTTAGGTACATTAAAGTATCCTATTTTAATATTTGGGAACTCTTTTTTTATCATTTTTATAAGTTTTTTAATCCCTAATACTCTTCCCATTGGTGCTGGCACTTTACTCATATAAATGTAGGGATCAATAGAAAGATTTCTCATCTGAATTAAATCAACGGGACAAACTTTTAGAAAACTGAAAAGTTTTTCCATTTCATCTTCTGAATCATTATAACCAGGGAAAGTAAGATAATTAATACTTGTAAAAAGCCCGATATCTTTTGATATTTTAATTGTCTTTAATACATCTTGAAATTTATAACCTTTAGGTCTGTAATAGGCATTATATATATTCTCATCAAAGGAGTTGATACTGACTCTTATGCTGTCAAGACCAGATTTTTTTAATAAAGGTATTATCTGAGGAAGTGAACCATTTGTATTTATATTTATGATACCACGCTTAGTTTTAGCCCTAATCATGGCGATTGCTTTTTCAATAACTTTCCATTGTAGTAATGGTTCTCCTTCACATCCCTGTCCAAAACTTAAAATTGGTTCTTCCGCATCACAAAGATGGGGTATTGATATATCAGTAATTTCTTCTGGTGTAGGAACAAAGGTTATTCTTTCTTGAGAGGGGCAACAATCTCCAGATTGTTTAGATAGGCAGCCAATACATTCAGAATTGCATACCGGAGAAGTAGGAAGAGGCATTTCCCATCTGCCAAAAAAAAAGTTTTTAGCAGCAAAGCAATTATATATTAAAGCGCATATTTCAAGTTGTTTAAAAAGTCTATTATAATTGAAAAATTTCTTTTTTTTATTTACTTGCTCTATCACTTCCCTGTCATCATGGCAGTGAGGGTCAGCTTTTCTCATCCACGCCACCTGGATTGCAGAAGCATGTATTTTATCTTTATACCAAGCAACAGCAGTGTAAGACCATAGGGGAAGATTAGGAGTTAAATTTGTTTTTTCAAAGGCAGGTAGATGACTTCTTGTATATCCGGGTGGTAAGAAAGCAGCAACAGGGAAATATCCTTTTATTTTTTCTACTAATCCTTCGTCATTAAGGCCAAGAGGTACTGCTTGGGGAATATAAAAAAGTTTACTGCCTTCAGGGAGAGGAATAAGGTCTTTTTCAGTCAAAGAGACAATACATTTTCTTTCCATGCCAAGAGCATCATAATCATAGGATTCAAAAATTTCACCTTTTTTATTTGAAAGAATAACTTTTGGTCTCACTGAATAAATTATAACAAAAAAATTGCATATATTGAGTTTTTTTTGTTATAAAATAATAAAGGCTTCCTGCCCTGTGCGTGATGGAGGAAAAGAGGATCCGGCAGTTAGGTCCGTTAGGGAGCCAGCGTAGGTAGCGGTGTGCATGCCTCTTCGGAGGAAGCCTAACCTACCTACAAGGCACCCACTTGTCCGAATGGGATCTAACTTTCCAACCACACGGCAGGGCGGGGGTATGATGATAGTGGAGAAATCCACTTTAAATAGATGTAAAATAAAGGCAATTAGCCCAAAAAATTTTTTAGTAATTATAATAGATTTTTATCTATCCACATCATCATATGCCCTCAAGGAAGCCATTCAAAAATCATATTTTTGGAGGTGTTTGAATGGAATTAATATACATTCTTTTAGCCATCCTTCTTGTTACTGCATCGGGTTATGGTGTATATATCTACAAAAAGAATAAACTCAATGAAGAAAAATTAAAAATAAGAGATGAAGTTCAAAAAATTCTAGATGAAGCAAAACGAGAAGCTGAAACAATCAAAAAAGAAGCTCATCTTTCTGCAAAAGAGATTGTTTATCAGTTGAAATCTGAAGCTGAAAGAGAAATAAAAGAAAAATCTAAAGAAATTGCCTATCAGGAAAAAAGACTTAGACAAAAGGAAGAGCTACTTGATCGTAAATTAGAACAGGTTGAAAGAAAAGAATCTGAGCTAAGCAAATTAGAAAAAGATTTAATAGCAAGGGAAAAACAAATTTATGATAAAGAAAACTATTACCATCAATTAATTAAAGAACAACAGCAACTATTAGAAAAAATAGCTGGAATGAAAGAAGAAGAAGCAAAACAAGAACTTTTTAGGCGAATTGAACAGGAAGCTAAATTTGAAGCAGCTAAATTAATCAAGAAAATAGAAGATGAAGCAAGACAAGAAGCAGATAAAAAGGCTAAAGAAATTTTAAGTCTTGCTGTGCAAAGATATGCTAGTGACTACGTTGTTGATGCTACAGTTACTGCAGTAAGCCTTCCTAATGATGAAATGAAAGGTAGAATCATAGGAAGAGAAGGTAGAAATATAAGAGCTTTTGAATCTTTAACTGGAGTTGATCTCGTGGTTGATGATACACCTGAATTGGTAATACTTTCTTCTTTTGATCCAATCAGAAGAGAAGTAGCAAGAATAGCTCTTGAAAGGCTTATTGCAGATGGTCGAATCCATCCTGCCAGAATAGAAGAAGTTGTTGAAAAAGCTCGAAGAGATGTTGAAATAGCAATAAAAGAAGAGGGAGAAAAAGCTGTATTTGAACTTGGACTTAGTGGTATTCATCCAGAAATAATTAAACTCGTCGGAAGACTTAAATATAGAACATCCTATGGACAGAATGTTTTACAACATTCTAAGGAAGTTGCATGGTTAAGTGGAATTATGGCAGGAGAAATAGGAGCAAATGTTATATTAGCAAAAAGAGCAGGACTTTTACATGATATTGGTAAAGCGGTGGATCATGAAATGGAGGGCTCCCATCAGGAAATAGGCGCTATGCTTGCAAGAAAGTTTGGAGAAGGTGAAGAGGTAATTAATGCTATTTTGTCTCATCATGAAGATGTAGAGTTTAGTTGTATAGAATCTGCATTAGTAGCAGCTTCAGATGCTCTTTCAGCAGCCCGTCCAGGTGTAAGAAGGGAAACAATTGAAAGTTACATAAAAAGACTTACCAAACTTGAAGAACTTGCCATGTCTTTTCAGGGTGTGCAGAACTGTTATGCCATTCAGGCTGGAAGAGAAATCAGACTCATTGTTAGACCAGACATGGTTACAGATGAAGAATGTGCACTTATTGCAAGAGAACTAAGCAGAAGAATCGAAAAAGAATTAAGCTATCCAGGACAAATAAAAGTAACTGTAATCAGAGAATCTAGATTCATCGAATATGCAAAATAATGAAATCTTAAAAGTTCTTTTTATTGGCGATATCGTTGGTAAATCAGGAAGACAGATTATTAAAACATTACTGTCTAAATTGATTGAAAAATATAATGTAGAATTAGTTATAGCAAATGGAGAAAATGCAGCAGGTGGATTTGGATTAACTGAAAAGGTTGCAGAAGAACTTTTTTCTTATGGGATTGATATAATAACCACAGGAAATCATGTATGGGATAAAAAAGAGGTAATTCCTTATATTGCAAAGGAATCAAGAATACTAAGACCAATAAATTATCCAGAAGGAGTTCCTGGGGTAGGAAGTGTTGTTTTTAAAACAAAAAAAAACAAATTAGTCGGCATTATAAATGCTTCTGGAAGAATTTTCATGAATACTCTTGATTGTCCATTCAGAGTTACTAAGAAAGAAGTTGAAAGAATAAAAAATCAAACAAAGTTAATTTTGATAGATTTTCATGCTGAAGCTACATCTGAAAAGATAGCATTTGCTATGTATCTGGATGGAAAGGTTAGTGCTGTGATCGGCACTCACACACATGTACAAACTGCTGATGAAAGGATTTTGCCTCAAGGAACAGCCTACATAACTGATGTTGGCATGACAGGACCTGAGTACTCAGTTATTGGTTTTAGAGAGGATGAAGTAATTGAAAAATTTTTGTATCATCTACCAAAAAAGTTTGAAGTTTCAGCAAAACCATCTATACTTTCAGCCGTGTATTTGGAGATCGATCTTCAAAGTGGTAAATCCCTTAAAATAGAAAGATTCATGCTTAAGCAAAATTAGTTTATAAATTTCAATTTATAAAGTTTAATATTTATTTAAAAATTTTTTATCAGTCAAAAGTTTACAAAATGATTTATTTCTGATAATCTTTAATTATGAAAACTCTTTTTATAATTCTGCTAACTCTTTTGTATCCTCTCACAGTATCATCGCAATATATTGGTTCAGAGGGTTGCAAGGTCTGTCATGCTAACCAGTATGAAAATTTCACGAAATACTCAAGAATGTCTCGTTCTTTTGAAGCAATTGAAAAAATGAAAAATAAAATCACACCAGAAGAACTAAAAACCTGTTATCAATGTCATACAACAGGATATGGGAAAGGGGGAGGTTTTGTTTCTTTAGAAAAAACACCTCATTTGAAAAATACAGGCTGTGAAGTATGCCATGGTCCTGGGAAAAGACATGCTGAGACAAGAAATCCACAATTTATCAGAAGAAAATTCACTCTTCAAATCTGCGAATCCTGTCATACAGAGGAACGAGTAAGGGCTTTTAGATTTAAGCCATTACTCTATGGAGGTGCCCATTAATGTTTAAATTTATCAAAGAAAATCTTGGTAATAAATTGATGCTTACTTTTATAGGAGTAATACTATTAACTATGGCAATTGAAATAACATTTAGAATTTATTTTGGAGTTGCAGACAGACTCCGTCTCGTGGAATCTGGTAATAAAGAAGTAATGGATACCATATATGCGACAATGAAACATCCTCTAACAGTTGGTGATAGTGATACAATTCACAGAGATCTCGAAGAAATAGGTCAAAAATATAAAAATATTAGTGTATATTTGACAGATTTTTACGGAGTGATTTCTTTTTCTACTAACAAAGAAACTTTACTTAAAAAAATTGATAACTTTATAAACCACAAAGATTTTATAAATAATCTTTATGAAAGTTTTAAAAATGAAGAGAGCGAATATAAATCCTTAGTCTTCAACTTAGAAGAAAGAAGAAATCTAATTTCTATTCTTCCAATAAAAAATGCTCCAGAGTGTTTTCACTGTCATGGTTCTTCAAGAAAGGTTCTCGGAGCTTTGGTTATGAAAACAGATATCGAAGATGTTTATAAAACAGTAATTGCTCAAAGAAACAGGTCATTAGTATTAGCTTTCTGTGCCACTGTACTTGCTATTTTTATAACAAACTTTATTTTAAGGAGATTTATAAGAAAACCTCTTAATACACTCGTAGAGGCAACACATAGATTTGCAAAAGGTGAAATGCCTCAGATTGAAAAATATCCTTCCGATGAAATAGGTACACTAATTCAAACCTTTAATAGCATGGTTAATGAAGTTGCTAAATCAAAAACGGAACTCGAAAAAGAGCTTACAAGGAGAGCAAGACTTCTTGAAATAAGAGATGAACTTGTAGCCTTGCTTCAAAAAGCAAATAAACAATTAAAGGAACTTGATACACTTAAATCTGCCTTCATAGCGAATATGTCCCATGAACTAAGAACTCCAATGAATGCCATAATCGGTTATACAGATTTATTACTTGATGAAATTGATGGTCCTCTTAACGAAGACCAAAAAGCTTCATTAAAAAAAGTTGCAGCTAATGCACGACATCTTCTTCAATTAATAAATGATGTTCTTGATATTTCAAAAATTGAATCCGGAAAAATTGAGCTTAGACTTAAAGAAGTAGATTTAAGGGAAATTATTGAAGGAATTATGGTAACCTTCGAACCATTAATTATAAAAAAAGGTTTGAAATTCTCATTAAGTATTGAATCAGGTGCAGAAAAGCTTTATGTAGATGAAGATAAAACAAAGCAGATTTTAATAAATTTAATCTCTAATGCAGTAAAATTTACCCATCAAGGCGGTATAACTATAACAGCTAAGGTTTCAGAGAGAGGCAAAGATAAAGATGGCAATCCTCAATTTATTGAAATAGCGGTAACTGATACAGGGATAGGAATAAAAAAGGAAGACCTTGATAAAATTTTTGACAAGTTTGCTCAGGCTGATGTATCAACAACAAGGCAGTATGAAGGAACAGGTCTTGGTTTAAGTATTGTAAGAGGTCTTACAGCTTTGCACAAAGGTATGGTTTGGGCAGAAAGCGAAGTGGGAAAGGGAAGCACATTTTATGTTCTTTTACCTTTTAAAAAGGAAGTTTTTGATAATCCCAACCCTGTAATTGAAGAAAAAATGGCTGAAGCCCTTGCACAATACTTTGAAGTTCCTAAGGAAGTTTTTTTGCAAGAACCCTCATATGAAGGTAAAATGATTAGGTGTTGGGATTATACTCAATGTAGACATGTAAACTGTCCAGAATATGGCGCACCTGAAAAAAGATGTTGGCTTGTCTTAGGAACTCATTTTAAGGGTATGAAAATGGCTTCTTACCCAGAAAAAGTTGAAGCATGTAAAATTTGTGAGGTAGTAAAAGACCTCGTGTTACATAGAGAACCAAATATAGCTGAAATATCCCAACTTTCTGAAAAACAAAAAGTTGTTCTTGCAATTGATGATAATCCAGATTCTATTGATTTAATTAGAAAATATCTGGAAAAGGACTACAAAGTTATGGGAGTATTTAATAGTGAAGAAGCAGTAAATAAAGCAAAAGAAATAAAACCTGTTGCAATAACTCTTGATATAATGATGCCAAAGAAAGACGGCTGGCAAGTATTAAAAGAACTTAAAGAGAATGAAGAAACAAAGGATATACCTGTAATTATCGTTTCAATTATAGATAATAAAACCCTTGCTTTTAGCCTTGGTGCTACTGATTATTTTGTAAAACCCCTTGATGGACACACGCTGTTAAGAAAGATAAAAAATATTGAAGCATATAAGCCAATTAAGAATGTACTTATACTTGAAAGAGACGAAAAAACATCTAATGAACTTCTGAGAATATTTAAAGAAAGTGTTTATGAAATATTTGCTACTCCAAACAGTAAAGAAGCTAAGCAAATAGTTAAAATTAATAAACCCGATCTTCTAATAGTAAACATAACTGATCCTGAAAATACAGCCTTTGATTTTATTGATTTTATCAAAACATCGTCAGAGTTAAAGGATATACCAATAATTGCCCTTACAAATAAAGAATTAAGTGATAAAGAAAAGGAAGCATTAAATGGTAGAATAAAAGATATAATAAACAAAGCTCTCTTTTCAGAGGAGGAACTAGTAAAAGAATTAAAAAACAGTTTGAATAAATTAGGAGGGACTAAGTGAAAACAATCCTCGTTGTCGATGACAACGAAGACTCAAGAGATCTTGTAAAAAAAATTTTAAAGAAATATAACTACCAAGTAATAGAGGCAGTTGATGGAGAAGAAGCGATAGCAAAGGCAATAGCATACAGACCTGCCCTTATCCTTATGGATATTTCTATTCCTAAAATAGACGGATATGAAGCTACAAGAAGACTTAAAGAAAGACCAGACTTCAAAGATACGCCAATTATAGCATTCACAGCTCATGCTATGAAAGGAGACCAAGAAAAGGCATTGGAAGCAGGATGCAATGGCTATATATCAAAACCAATTAATGTTAGAGAATTTCCAGAACAAATAAAAGTTTACTTAAAAGAAAAATGATAGAAAATAAACAAAAAATTTTAATTGTAGATGATAACATTGATACTGTTGAACTTCTAAAAAAAAGATTAAAATCCGAAGGTTATGACACTCAAGAAGCCTATGATGGAGAGGAAGCCTTAAAAAAAGTTTATGAATTTAAGCCAGATCTTATTCTTCTTGATATAATGATGCCTAAGATGGATGGATATGAAGTTTGTCAAAGACTTAAAACTGATGAAAAAACTAAATTTATTCCAATAATTATGCTTACAGCAAAATCTGATGTAGAAAGTAAAGTTAAAGGACTTGACATCGGTGCTGATGATTATGTTCCCAAGCCTTTTGATTATCGAGAACTTTCAGCACGGGTTCGTTCACTTCTTACGAAAAAAGAAACTTCTGAAAGAGCAATAAAGGAAGAAAGAACAGAGGCTATTAAGAAGCTAATTGATAGCCTTTCCCATGAGATACGCAATCCAATTGTAAGCATAGCAGGATTTGCAAGAAAAGTATATGATAATCTCCCCTATGGAGACCCAAATAAACCCTATTTGATGACTATTCTTCAGGAAGCAGAAAGACTTGAGAGACTTTTAAAGGAAATACTAAATCTTAAAATGATTGCTATTGGATTTTTAGAAAATGTTGAGCCAAATAGGGTTATTGAGGAAGTTATAGAAGAGCTGGAAAGAGATATTGAAGAAAAAGCAATTGAAATTGAAACAGATTTCAAAGAAGTCTCTCCACTTTATATAGATAAAGAGCATTTAAAAATAGTTATCCATAATATTATTAAAAATGCCATAGATGCAATGGAAAAATCAGAAAAGAGAATATTAAGAATTTCCCTTCAACAGGTAGGAAATGAAATAGAAATAACAATTTCTGATACGGGGAAGGGAATTCCTAAGGAATTAATAAAAAAGATATTTGATCCATTTTTTACTTCAAAAATTTACGGACCTGGGTTAGGATTAACAGTTGCTTTAACTATCGTTCAGTATTACAGGGGCTTTATTTCTGTTGAAAGTGAAATAGGCAAAGGAAGCACTTTTATCATAAGAATTCCTATAAAGTTAGGGTGTAAATATTTTAATGAGAATTAGAAAATTTTTATTTTTTCTTGGGATATTTTCACTGATTTTTAGACTTACTACTTCTTTTCTACAATCCTTGAGTAAAATTATCGTTATCTTATCAAAAGGAAAGAAAAAATATAGAACAAAATTATATTTTAGAAACCTTTAACTCTTTCAAAGTTTTCTTTAATCCGAGTTTTTTCAAAATTTTCGCAGATTCCTCATAATACTCTTTTGCTTTTGCTTTATCATTAAATTTTTCATAAACGTTGGCAAGATAAAGATTTATATAGCCTTCATAATAAGTATTTCTTTGAGATTTAGCGAGCTTTAAAGAATCTTCAAGATATGAGATTGCTCTGTATTTGTCTTCGCTTAAGGCATAGCTAAGACCGATTAAATTCTTTATTTCTATCAATCTTTTAATCTCTCCTAAGGCAATTGCAAATTCCTCTGCTTTGTTTAAATAATTGATTGCCTTCATATAATCTACCTTTAAATAGGCAGATTCACCAGCAATATGTAAGAGATAGAACTTTTCGTTCTCTGTAATATAAAACTGAAGGGACTCTTCACACAATTTAATTGCTTTTTCATAATCTTTTTTTTCTTTGGAAATGTAAGCTAAATTACCTATTAAAATAGCCTGTGCTCTTGGACTTCTCTGCCTTTTTGCTTTCTCTAACAACTGTAAAATGTACTTTTCTGCTTTGACGAAATTTTTTTTGAGTATACCAGACAGCTAAAAAATTATAAATGAGAGATTTAAAATTCTCAAACATCTAATTATTATAATTCAAAGATATTATTTTCTTCAAAAAATACTGTTTCCATTGTGTTTATTCCTTATTTGATTTAGCGAAGTTTTCACAGATCCCTTTCTGCTTTGTCTCAGTATGAGAACTCAGGAAAACGGCATGAGTGTCCACATATCAGCTTGTTGAAACTTAAAGGAGAGTTTGTATCAATTTGAAAAATAAAGTTTTAATATGGTATTCTTTTTACTATGTCAACAGATTACAAAGAAACTTTAAATTTACCTCAAACCACATTTCCAATGAAAGCTAATCTTGTTGACAAAGAGCCTTCAATTCTTAAATTTTGGCAGGAAAACAGAATCTATGAAAAATTGCAGGAAATAAATAAAAAAAATAACTTGGGTAAATTTATATTACATGACGGTCCACCCTATGCAAATGGACACATTCACATTGGACATGCCTTAAATAAAATTTTAAAGGATATTATTGTTAAATACCATTCCATGATAGGACAATATTGTCCCTTTGTTCCTGGTTGGGATTGTCATGGACTACCAATTGAACTTCAGGTTGATAAATCACTTGGTAAAGAAAAGGACTCTGTAGATATTTTTAAAAAACGACAACTATGCAGACAATACGCTGAAAAATTTATAAATATTCAAAGAGATGAATTTATTCGTCTTGGTGTTTTTGGTTTTTGGAATAATCCCTATATCACAATGTCCAATGATTATGAAGCCATAATAGTTAGAGAATTTCTAAACTTTGTGAAAAATGGATATGTCTATCGCGGTAAAAAACCCGTTTACTGGTGCCCTTCCTGTATAACAGCCTTAGCTGATGCAGAGGTTGAATACTATGAAAAAGAATCTCCATCAATTTTTGTAGCTTTTGAAATTATTGATAAAGATAGATTTCCTATAAGAGATTTACCTATATATATGGTAATATGGACAACAACTCCATGGACTTTGCCTGCAAATTTAGCCTTAGCAGTTAATCCGAAAGTTGATTATGTTGGACTTAAAAGTCAAAAAGGAATAATTTTAGTAGCAAAAGAAGCAATCAAAAATCTTAAAAACAAAATTGAGTTTGAAGAAAATCCATTATTCGAAATTAAAGGTAATGAACTTGAAGGAATAAAAGCTAAGCATCCATTTATTGATAGAATTTCAAAAATTGTAATTGCAGATTTTGTAGAAACTGGTGAAGGCACTGGTGTTGTTCATATTGCTCCTGGACATGGAGAAGAAGATTATGAAATAGGTTTAAAATACGGACTTGATATATATGCTCCAGTTGACGATAAAGGTAGATTCACAAAAGAAATTCCTTATTTTGCTGGAGAAAATGTATTTACCGCCAATAAGGCTATTATAGAATATCTAAAAAACTTGGGATCTCTATTATGGGAAGGGAAAATAACTCATTCTTATCCCCATTGCTGGAGATGTAAAAAACCTATAATCTTTAGAGCTACAACGCAGTGGTTTATTTCATTGACTCATAATAATCTTCGTGAGAAAGCATTAGAAGAAATTGATAAAGTTAAATGGATTCCTTCTTGGGGAAGGGAAAGAATATATTCAATGGTTGAAAGAAGACCTGACTGGTGTGTTTCAAGACAGCGAAGTTGGGGTGTTCCTATAACATTGTTTATCTGTAAAAATTGCGGTTATGTAGTCAAAGATGAAAATTTATTTAATAAAATATATAAACTTGTTGAATTAGAAGGCTCTGATGTTTGGTTTAAGATAAATCTTGAGGATTTGTTGCCAAATTTCAAATGTCCTGAATGTGGATCCTCTGATTTTCAAAAAGAAAAAGATATTCTTGATGTTTGGTTTGACTCTGGTGTGAGTCACGCCGCTGTTCTTGAGAGAAATTTAGATTTAAGCTGGCCTGCAGATATCTATCTTGAAGGAAGTGACCAGCATAGAGGATGGTTTCAAAGTTCTTTAATTGCCTCAGTCGGCAGCAGAGATAAAGCTCCATATAAAATTGTTCTTACTCACGGATTTACAGTAGATGGTCAGGGAAGAAAAATGTCTAAATCCCTTGGCAATGTAATAGCTCCACAAGAAATAATAAAACAGCACGGAGCTGATATCGTAAGACTATGGGTCTCTGCAGAAGATTACAGAGATGATATAAAACTTTCAAAGGAAATTCTTTCACAACTTACAGAGGCTTACAGGAAAATAAGAAATACACTCAGGTATTTACTTGGCAATATATATGATTATGACGGTAAAAATTATGAAGACTATCTCCTTGAAATAGACCGATGGGCAATGATGAGGCTTCAAAAGTTAATTAAAAAAATCAAAAGAGCCTATGAAAATTTTGAATTTCATCAAGTTTTTCATGGAGTGCATAATTTTTGCGTAACTGATATGAGTTCTTTTTATCTTGATATACTTAAAGATAGATTATACACTTTTAAGGCTGACTCTCTTGAAAGAAGAGCTAGCCAGTGGGTGCTTTACAATATAGCTAAATCATTGATTAGACTTATCGCACCTATTCTTTCTTTTACTGCTGAAGAAGCATGGCAACATCTTCCTTTCAGAGAAACTGAAAGTGTATTCTTGTCCCCTATGCCAGAGGTTGAAGACAAATTTATAGATGATGAATTAGAAGAAAAATGGGAGAAATTAATAAGTATAAGAGATGAAGTTAATAAAGCTCTTGAAAATAAAAGACAGGAAAAATTCATCGGAAATTCTCTTGAAGCAAAAATAATTCTTAATGTTAAAGAAAGTCTTAAAGATTTTATATCAACTTATTTTGATTTTTTGCCTACCCTTTTTATTGTATCTCAAGTTGAGGTGAGGGATTTATTAAATTCGGAATATAAAGATTTTACTGTTACCGTAGAAAAGGCAGAGGGATATAAATGCCAGCGTTGTTGGAATTACTCTCCTATGGTTGGTAAACTTGAAATTTTTGATGTCTGCCCAAGATGCTATAATGTCATCAAGGCTTAATAAAAAGAAAGCCTTTCTGTTTGTTATAATTGTTTTTTTTGTAGACCAACTAACAAAGTTTCTTGCTGTAAAATTTCTTTATCCTGATAAAACTCTTGAAATATTATCTTTTCTAAATTTTGTTTATGTTGAAAACAAAGGAAGTGCCTTTGGGATGTTCAAATTTTTAGGCTCCGAATTTTTCATAATCGTATCAATAATTGTCATAGCAGTACTTGTCTTTCTGTGTTTTAAAGACTATCAAAACTGGTTTGTTTATTCTTTAATCATATCAGGAGCTCTTGGTAATGCTATAGATCGATTAATACACGGTTATGTTATAGATTTTATTGACTTTCATATGGGTAATCTGCACTGGCCTGCTTTTAACATTGCCGATAGCGCTATAAGCATAGGAATTGTTTTATTTTTGTATAAAAGCTTTAAAAAATGAAGATTTTCACTTATTCAGAAGAAGAAACAAAACTACTTGGAAAAATAATTGGAAGTTTTATAAAATCTCAAGGGATAAAGGTGGTAGCACTATACGGAGAAATGGGAGCAGGTAAAACTGCCTTTACAAAAGGCATTGCCTCCTCTTTTGGAATTCAAGAGAAGGACATTATGAGTTCAAGTTTTGTTATAGTGTCCAATTATGAAGATAAAAATTTCTATCACATTGATCTTTATAGATTGGAAAACATTGAAAGAGAAGATATAGATTTTTGGGAGTATTTTGAATCAGGTACCTGTGTAATAGAATGGGCAGAAAAAATAACGGAATTACCTGATAACTCACTAAAAATTAATATTGATATTGTTAATGAAAAAACAAGAGGTTTTACTTTGGAAGTCAAAGATGTTTAAAAATGTTTCCATCTTATATAAAGAAAACGATAATTTAGCTATTCAAACAGCATTAGAACTTCAAGACTGGATAAAAGAAAAAGGAAGCGAATGCATGCTCTTTCATTCTGTTGGAGAATTTTCAACCTTTACCCATTCAGAAATTGAAACAATCCGTAATTCTGATGCTATATTAGCCTTAGGTGGTGATGGAACTATTCTTTCTATTTCCAGACTTATAGGAGGAAGAAAAATTCCAATAATAGGCATCAATATGGGTAGTTTAGGCTTCATAACAGAGGTCCCAAAAACTAATTTATTCACAACCTTAGAACAAATTTTTTCAGGTAATTATGAAATAGAAGAAAGAAGTATGCTTCATGCCACAGTTTTTCGAGATAAACAGATCGTATCTCAATACCTTGGACTTAATGATTTAGTAATTGGCAAAGGGATTTTAGCAAAAATTACAAATTTTGACTTAATAATAAATGAAACCTATGTCTCTACAATAAAGGCAGATGGAATAATTATTTCCACTCCTACAGGCTCAACAGCATATAATCTTTCTGCAGGTGGACCTATACTTTACCCAACTTTAAAGGGATTAGTATTTACTCCAATCTGCCCACATACTTTGAGTGTAAGACCTCTTGTTCTACCTGATGAATTTATAATAGATATAGTCATATCATCTCAGGCAAAGGATGTTTTTTTAACAATAGATGGACAAATAGGTTTTCCGCTTAAAAAACATGACCAGATAAGATGTAAAATTGCAGAAGAAAAGACATATATAATAGCACCTTTAGGAAGAGATTATTTTAAAATTCTTAGAGAGAAGTTAAGATGGGGATAAAGATAGACACCGTAATTGATTTGTTAAATTTTTATAAAGCTCTTGGATTTAAAGAGATACCTAATGATTTTTTAAAATCTCTTCTAAAAAATTCTAATGCTAAATCAGTTAAAACTGAATCCCTATTAAATTCGACAGTAAATATTCAGAGCAAGAAAAATAATGAAAATTTATCAAAAATTTCAATTTATAATGATGATTTTTCTGTATCTTTTGGACACGAAAAAAATTCAGCTATTGAAAAACTAAACCAAGAAATCAAGGAATGTAAAAAATGTCCACTTAGCAATTCAAGAAAAAATCCAGTATGTGGACAGGGTAATATCAATGCAAAGCTCATTTTTATTGGAGAAGCTCCAGGAATTGATGAAGATTTACAGGGTATTCCCTTTGTTGGTGAAGCAGGGAAGCTTTTGACAAGTCTTATTGAAAAAATGGGATTTAATAGACAAGATGTTTACATAACAAACACTGTAAAATGCCATCCACCAGGTAACAGAGAGCCCTTTGAAAGTGAAATCGAAATCTGTTTTGACTATTTAAAAAGGGAAATAGAGATAGTTTCTCCTAAGGTAATAATGACTCTTGGTAAAGTAGCTACCTATGCATTAATGGAGATGAAAAGTAAGCTTAAGGAAATAAAAATCTCAAAAATTAGGGGTAACGTTTTCTTTTATAGGAAAATTCCTGTTATTCCTACCTTTCATCCTGCCTATTTATTAAGAAACAGAAAGGACAAATGGCTTACATGGGAAGATGCGCAGGAAGCATTAAGGAGGCTAAAATGAAAGTTCTCTGGGCACCTTGGAGAATTGAGTATATTTTAGGGGAAAAGGAAAAAGGTTGTATATTCTGCGACAAGCCTAAGGAAGACAAAGATAGAGAAAATTTAATTTTATACAGAGGAAATCTTGCCTTCATCATAATGAATAAATATCCTTATAGTTCAGGTCATCTCATGGTTGTTCCTTACAGGCATGTCCACAGCCTTGAAGAGCTTAACACTGATGAGCTTACGGAGTGTATGCTTCTTACAGTTAAATCTCTAAAATGTCTAAAAAAAGTAATTCATCCTGATGGGTTTAATGTTGGTCTTAATATAGGAGTAGTTGCCTCAGCAAGTATCGATGAACATCTTCACTGGCATATTGTACCTAGATGGGCAGGAGATGTTGGCTTTATGACAATACTTGAAGATGTGCGAGTTATTCCAGAACATATTCTTGAAACCTATGACAAACTTTATCCATGTTTTAAGGAGGAAAGGTCATGCAAATAGAAGAAAAAATTAAAATAGCCTATGAAGAATCAATTAGAGTAAAAGAACAGTTTTTTAAAGAAAACATCAGTTTAATTCAAGAAGTTGCTGAACTTATTGCAAAAACCCTTAATGAAGGTGGAAAAATTTTAATCTTTGGAAATGGTGGAAGTGCTACTGATGCATCCCACATTGCTGCAGAGTTTGTCAATAGATTTAAAAGAGAAAGACCCGGACTTCCAGCAATTGCATTGAATACAGATATGGCTGTTCTTACAGCAATTGCAAATGATTATGATTACTCTGAGGTTTTTGCAAAACAGATAAAGGCTTTGGGGCAAAAGGGGGATGTTGCAATAGGAATAAGCACTTCAGGGTCATCAAGGAATGTGATAAAGGCTATTGAAGTTGCAAAAAAAAGAGGACTTAAAACTATTGCCTTCACAAGCAAAAAAGGTGAAAAACTCATATCAAAAGTTGATTATGCCTTTACAGTTTCCTCTGAGGAAACACCACGAATTCAGGAAACTCATATTACACTTGGTCATATTTTGTGCGAACTTGTAGAGGATATTCTTTTTGAGATTCCTGCAATCAATAAGAAAAAACAAAAATGACAGTTATTGGCATTGACCCTGGTAGCAGACACTTTGGATTTGGAATAGTTGATAAAAATTCTATGAAATTAATACACGCAGGAACATTAAATCTTTCTTATAGCATTAATCTACCAGAAAGACTTAAATCAATTTATCAAAAACTAATAGAAATAGTAGAAGTTTACAATCCTCAGGAGATGGCAGTTGAAAAAGCATTCGTAGGTAAAAAAATTCCTTCATCTTTTGTGCTAAGTTATGCAAGAGCAATTGCTTTTTTGGTTGCTGCTCAGAAAGGTATTTCAGTTTTTGAATACAGTTCTACAGAGATAAAAAAAGCACTTACAGGATACGGGAGGGCTCATAAGATTCAGGTTAAGAACATGGTAAAAAATTTTTTAAATCTTGATGGCAGACTTTCCTATGATTGTGCAGATGCTTTAGCAGTAGCAATATGTCATATTAATTCTAAGATTTTAAGGGATAAAATCCCATCTGGTGACATTTAAATAAATCAGGGGATTTATCATTGCCTGAAAGAGTTTTTGCTCTGTATCTACATCCTCCCCTGCATTCATTTATAAATGGACAATTGAGTTCTGAACATTTAAGTTCTTTAAGAAGAACATGTTTTTTCTTTGTCCATAGTTTTTCCAATCCTTCATCAATATGACCAATAGGAGAACTTTCATAAAAGGAACAGAAGGAAACAAATCCTTTTGCACTAATAAATAGAAGATGGGCTCCGCAACCATAACCTTCAATTCTTGGATGATCTTCTAATGAAAAGCCATATCTATCCATTATTTTTGATGCTTCTTCTGGTGAAACCCAGAATTCCCTATTCAGCAAAAGATTTCCCTCCATAGTAAGAGCATCTACTGTCCATTCCCTTACTTTTAAATTTTTAATAAGAGCTTCCAATTCATCAAATTCTTCAATATTGCCTCTATGAATAACTGTAGCTACAGAGACTTGAAAACCGTAATCAATGGCTTTTCTTAATGAAGAAAGGGACTTTTCGAAAGTGCCAACACCTCTTAATTTTTCATGCCCCGATTTCATTCCGTCAATGCTTATTTGAATTTCTTCTAAATTAAGATTTTTCAGTATATCATCATCTAATAAATTACCATTGGTAAAAAGTATTTTTCTTATGGCAAGTTCCTTTAAGAATTCGTTAATCTCTGAAAAATTTCGATGTAAAAGAGGCTCTCCACCTGTTATTAAAACCCTAAGCCCTTGCATTTCTTCAAAATCTTTTAGAATTCTTCGTATTTTTTCTAAAGGTAAATCTAAAGGTTCTGTATCTCCTAAAAAACAATGCTTACATTTTAGATTGCAACGTTTAGTTATCTGCAATTCAAGATATCTTAAGGATGGAATAGGAGACTGCTTTAATTTAGTTCTAATTCTTTCCTGAGGATTCTCAACTAATATGCCTTCTTTAAGGCAAAAATCAATAAACTCTTTATCTACATTATCTAAAATATTTATATCTTTATCTATATTTTTCAGAATCTCTAATGCCATGTTATCGAGACAGTAAAGTTCATCAGTTTTAATATTATAAAGAGCTGGAAATTCAATTAGTTTTATATAGAAATCCTTATTTAAATAGAACTTACGTAAGTTCATAAATTGATAATCTATCTGGAATATAACAACTAAATTTAAATCGCTCTTCAATAAAATTTTTAAAACTTTCTATAACACTTTCTTCACCGTGCACCAAGAAAACCTCTGGATTACCCTTTATTGCAGAAAGCCAATCCATTAATTCAGATTGATCAGCATGGGCAGAAAATCCTCCAATTGTGTATATTTTTGCTCTTATTGGAATAATCTTACCTAAAAGAGAGATTTCTTTTTCACCTTCAATAATTTTTCTACCAATTGTTCCTTTTGCTTGAAATCCCACAAATATAATTCCGCATTCTTCTCTTTGAATATTATGGTAAAGATGATATATAATTCTTCCTCCTTGACACATTCCTGAACTTGCTATAATAACAGAATGGGATTTAATATTGTTTAGTCTCTTTGATTCATCTACTGATTTTACAAAATGAAGTTTTATTGATGTTCTCCTTGGATTTCTCATCTCTTTTAATGCTTCATCATCAAAAACTTCAGGATGGGAAAGATATACCTTTGTTGCTTCTTCTGCAAGTGGGCTATCAAGATAAACATTTATAGGTTCAATTAATCCCTGTTTTACAGAACGATTTAGAATATATAATAAATCCTGAGTTCTTCCTACTGCAAAAGCAGGAATTATAACATTTCCACCCCTTTTAAAAGTTTCTTTAATTGCCTGTAGTAGTTCATCAATACTTTGATTAAGGGTTTTATGCATTCTATTACCATAGGTTGATTCCATAACTAACCATTCTGCCTGTGAAGGTGGTTCAGGATCTCTTAAAATAGGATAATTTTTTCTTCCTATATCGCCAGAAAAAACAATACTTTTACCATCAATTTCCAATTTAACTGAGGCAGAACCAAGAATGTGTCCTGCGTCATAGAATGTTAAATTTATTCCTTTAAGATTTAAAACTTGATTATATTTTAGCACTTCTGTGGATTTTAAAGCTTTATAAATATTTTCATCGTCATACAATGGTTCTTTATAATGCTCATTTTTTTGAACCTTCAAGGCATCTAAAAGCATAATTTCGAGTAAGTCCTTAGTTGATGTAGTTGTAATTACTTTTCCTTTAAAACCTTCCCCAAAAAGTTTGGGTATTAAAGCTGAATGATCAAGATGAGCATGGGTAAGTATGACAAAATCTATTTTCTTTGGATTAAAGGCAAAGGGTTCATAATTTAAATACTCTAAGGTGTCTTCCTGAAAAAAACCACAATCAATAAGAATATTTATTCCTCTTACTTCAAGCAAAAAACAAGAACCTGTAACAGTTTTAGTTGCACCGAGAAATTGAATTTTCATGATAGAAATGATAACATTTTTACCTTTCAAAAATGAAATTTTAATCGCTATTGCTTCACTTTATAGAAAAGGAAAATCAAATTATGATATACTACATAAGATAAAAAAAAAGGAGGGATTATATGGGCGAGAAAGAAAAAGAAAAAAAAGTAGAATTTAAGAAAACAGTAAACAAAGCTGAAGCAGCAGACTATTTAAGAAAACTTGCCGATGCCATAGAAAAGGGCACAGTTACAGTTGTTGATGTAAATATTGAAATACCAGAAGATTTTGAATTAGAAGTTGAATACAAAGAGAAAGAAGGGAAAAAACAGATAGAAGTCGAATTTGAATGGGAATAGTTTAAACAACTCTATCTCCTTCTACAATTTATAAAATTTTATAAAATGATTTATCTTGACTACAATGCAACAACTCCAGTTGATCCACGAGTAAAGGAAGAGATTATAAAAACCTTAGAAGAATTTGGAAATCCTTCAAGTAATCATTTTTTTGGTAAAAAAACAAGACAGTTAATTGAAAATGCACGTATTAAAGTTGCAAAACTTATTGATGCCTCTCCACAAGAGATAATTTTTACTTCTGGTGGAACAGAATCTAATAATCTTGCCATATTTGGAAGAGTGCTTTGTTTTGAGAAAGGACATATTATAACGTCATCAATAGAACATCCATCTGTACTGAATCCCTGTAAACAACTTCAAAGAATAGGTTATGAGGTAACCTTTTTACCTGTAAGCTCAACAGGTATAGTTGATCCCGATGATGTAAAAAAGGTAATCAAAAAAAATACAATTCTTGTTACAATTATGCACTCTAACAATGAAACAGGTATGCTTCAACCAATAAAAGAAATTAGTGATATTTTACTTGAAAAGGAAATACCCTTTCATACAGATTGTGCTCAAAGCATTGGTAAAGTTCCTGTTTCTGTAAAAGAACTCAAAGTTACAATGTTAACAATGGCTGGTCATAAATTTTATACACCAAAAGGAATAGGAGTTCTTTATATTAAAGAAGATTTTATTATAAAACCCTTGCTAATTGGAGCATCCCAAGAAAAGGGATTAAGACCAGGAACAGAAAATACTCCCTACATTGTTGGACTTGGAAAAGCCTGTGAAATAATCTCTGAAGATTTGCCTTTGATACAACAACATCTTCAAAACGTAACAGAACCTTTACTAAATGGGCTTCTTGATAATCCTCGCGTCAAATTGAATGGAGCTTACTTACCAAGACTTCCAAATACCTTTAACATTTCAATAAAAGGTGTGATAGCTGATGAATTTATAGAAAAAATTGGCGATAAAGTTGCCCTTTCAGCCGGCTCTGCCTGTCATTCTGGGGTAAGAAAGCCAAGTCATGTGTTGCTATCAATGGGTTTAAAGGAAGAAGATGCTATCTCATCAATAAGAATAAGTACAGGGAAATTTACAACTCTTAGTGAAGTAAATGAAGCCAGAAATATCATTTTAAATATGATAAATTGACTTTTAAAGAGGTGATTAATTATGGAGGAAAAAATAATTAATGGAAAAACAATTAGAATAATGAGAGGTGATATTACTGAGAGAGACACAGAGGCAATTGTAAATGCTGCAAATAATTACTTAAAACATGGTGGAGGCGTTGCTGGAGCGATAGTAAAAAAAGGTGGTGAGATTATCCAGCAGGAAAGTGATAAAATTGGATTTGTTCAAACAGGTTCTGCGGCAATTACAACAGCTGGTAAATTAAAAGCAAAATATGTAATCCATGCTGTTGGACCAAGGTGGGGCGAAGGTGAAGAAGAGAGAAAATTAAAAAATGCTGTGTTTAGTAGTCTAAAACTTGCAGATGAATATAAATTAAAAAACGTTTCTTTTCCTGCAATAAGTTCAGGGATTTATGGATGCCCTAAGGATATGGTTGCAAGGGTGATCTTCAACACAGCATTAGAATATATAAAAAGTCAAGCTACTCATTTACAGGAAATTGAATTCTGCCTCTTTGATGAAGATACTTATCGATACTTTAAAGAAGAGTTTGATAAAATATAATATCAATGCCGGGATAGCTCAGCGGCAGAGCAGTCGATTCGTAATCGACTGGTCGTGGGTTCAAATCCCATTCCCGGCTTAATGCTATTTTTTCTTTCCAACTGAAATAATATAAAGGGGTTGTTCATTGTCCCTTAAACCAACTATCTTTCTTACCCCACCATCATTAAAAGCACCGACAGGAACAGCTCCAAGTCTAAGGGCAGTTGCCTGAAGTAAAAGATTTTGGGCAGCATGTCCTACCTCAATATGGACATATTTGATACCTCTTTCTCCATACTTTTTTGTTGTTCTTTCATAGACTGCAGCAATTATAAAATTTACCGCTGCATTCTTAACCCAGGGCTGTCCTAATGAGGCAAAGTAGAGCTCTTCTTTTTTATCACCCTCTTTAATTTTTATTATATGGTGTTTAAAGGGATTGTACTTATAAATTCCAGCAGGAAGATTTTTAACATTACCATTCAATAAGTATATATCAAGGGGATACAAAGCTCCTGCTGATGGCGATGTTCTTTTCCCTGATTCCTCTGTTATTCCTTGAGTAGCCCATAAAAGTTGAGAAATCTCCTCTAAGGTCAATGGCTGATCTGAAAACTCTCTTACAGATCTTCTTTTCTTTAAGGTTTCTTCTAAGGTAACACTGCCTTTGTATCTGGGTTTAGGAAGATCAATAATGCTTTCTCCATATAAATCTGTACAAAAAAATATTAGACAGATAATCATAAAACGTGTAAAACTTTTTCTCATTTTTTGCCCTCCTAATATTGATTGCTTATTTATAATTTTATCTCTAAATTTTTGTTTTGCCAATATTCAATTAGGTTGAAAGATTAAGTTGATAAAATTAACAAAAATGAGATTTTTACATGTAACAAAAGATTTTTAGTTTTTTTATTGAAGTATAATATAGTATAAAAAAATAACAACATAAAAAGGAGGAAAAAATAATGGAAGAAAAAATTTATCAACAGAAGGAAAACAAGGTAGAAGCTTTTCTGGATGATGCTGCAGAGGCACTAAAGAACAAACTTAGGTCCTATAAAAACAAAGCTTATTTGGTCTACATTCTATATGCTACAAGTCTTATAATAGGAATAACTGTTATTGTAGGTATAGTAATGGCTTACTTGTTTAGAAGAAGTGCAGTAAAAGATAAAGTCGAAGAGTATATCATTTCCCATTTTACATGGCAGATTAAAACTTTTTGGGGCAGTATAATAATATTTCTATTAGCAATAATTTCAATTATTACGATTATATTACCTTATATAATTTTAATATTAGGACTTGTATGGTGGATTTATAGAATAATAAAGGGATGGATGTATCTTTCAAAGGAACAGACAATACCTAATAAATGGTTTTAATGGGAAACCATATCTTTTCTTTATGTCAATTCTAAGGAAACAATACTTTTTAAAAGGGATTACTTTTGGTAAATATTGTTGTATTGACATTGATTAATCTACAATGATATAAAAAACTATATTACCTTGCGGGCGTAACTCAGCGGGAGAGTGTCAGCTTCCCAAGCTGAAGGTCGCGGGTTCGAATCCCGTCGCCCGCTTTTTTAATTGGAGGCAAAGTTGTCAGTATTTAAAGAAGATGATTTGGCTCTCATAATAGATTCAAAGGAAAGAAAATATCTTGTTACCTTAAAAAAAGATACTTCCTTTTATTTTCATAAAGGTAATGTTCCCTTTAATGATATAATTGGAAAATCTGAGGGAATAAAAGTTCAATCTTCCCACGGAGAGACTTTGACTGTTTTCAAGCCCACTCTTGAAGAATACATTTTAAAGATGAAAAGGGGTGCACAAATTATTTATCCCAAGGATATTTCAAGAATTATTACTCTTTTGGATATATTTCCAGGAGCAAAAGTTTTTGAGGCAGGAACAGGCTCTGGTGCTTTAACTCTTTTTCTTTTAAGAGCTGTGGGAAAATCAGGGAAAGTTGTTTCCTATGAAAAAAGAAAGGATTTTTATGAGAATGCAAAGAAAAATATTGAAAAATTCATTAGAGAAAAAACAACAGAAGAACTAATTCTTTTAAATAAAGATATTGCTGAAGGTATAGAAGAGTCAGATTTTGACAGAGCAATTCTTGACCTTACAGAACCATGGTTATTTCTTGATAAAGTTGTAGAAGCGCTAAAACTTGGTGGAATCTTAGGATGTTATCTTACAACTGTTTTACAAATTTACAGTTTATTGGAAGAGTTTGAAAAAAATTTTTCTACAAAACTTTACAAAATTGGCGTATTCGAACTTCTTGAGAGAAAATGGGAAAAGGATGGATTAAGTTTACGACCAGCCTTAAGAATGGTTGCTCACACAGGATTTATTGTTGTCTTTAGAAAGCTTGCATGACAATTAAATGCCTTCTTGTAAATCCTTGGATCTATGATTTTGCTGCCTATAATTTCTGGGCAAGACCACTGGGATTGTTAAAAATAGCTGAATTTTTAACCCAGTTTAATATGAAACTTTTTTTCATTGACTGTTGTGACTCATACAAAATAAAGAAATACGGAACAGGTAAATATAAAGCAGAAGTTATGGAAAAACCTGAAATTTTAAAAAAAATACCCAGAAAATATAAAAAATACGGAATAAGCAGTTCTGAATTTATTGAAAAAATTAAATTCATAAAAAATGTCGATTTAATTTTCGTTACATCAATAATGAGCTAATGGTGGTATGGTATAAAAGATACTATAAATATTCTTAGAGAAAAATTTAAAGATACCCCAATTATTCTTGGAGGAATTTACGCAACCCTGTATAAGGAACATGCAGAAAAAAAATATAGATATTGATTTTATTTATCAAGGGCAGGTAGATGAAAGATTAGTTAAGGTAATTGAAACCCTTGGATTAAAGCCTCAAAAAATACATAAGAGGCAAAAATACTGGTGGCAGATGAATTTTTATAGTGAAATGAAATACGCACCTCTTTTAACCTCCCAAGGATGTCCTTTTAGATGTCCCTACTGTGCCTCATTTTTATTATGTAAATCCTTTGAACAAAGGAATATCAATGAGATTATATATGAAATTGAAGGATTGTATGATTTAGGTATAAGAGATTTTGCCTTTTATGATGATGCTTTACTTTATAAAGCTGAAAGTCACATAAAGCCCTTATTGAAAAAAATTATTGAGAAAAATATGAAAGCAAGATTTCATACTCCTAATGGACTTCATGCACGTTTTATTGATAGAGAACTTGCATATTTAATGAAACAGGTTGGATTTAAAACCATAAGATTAAGCCTTGAAACTGTTGATATAAAAAGACAGATTGAAACTGGAGGAAAGGTTACAAATGAAGAACTTGAAAGATCAGTAAAATATCTTAAAGAAGCTGGATTTTTACCTAATGAAATAGGAGTTTATATAATGTATGGACTTCCAGAGCAATCTCTTGAAGAAGTAAAAGCAGGAGTTGAATTTTTAAAGAAATTAAAAGTTCGGATTCATTTAACTGAGTTTTCGCCAATTAAAGGAACCTATTATTGGCAAGCTCTTGTAAAAACAGGAATTATTTCCGATGATTTAGATCCCATACTTACAAATAATTCAATTTTTTCAGAGAGTTTCGCTGGATATTCAAGGGAGGAAATACAAGAATTAAAACTTGATGTTAACAATTTTAATTTGCTATTATAAGTGGCAGATTTTGCATTTGGAGGAGGTATTAAAATGGATGAAAAAAAATTAGCAGAATTAATAAGAGCTATTGTTAAGGAAGAAGTCAGAGCTATTGTTAAGGAAGAAGTCAGAGCTATTGTTAAGGAAGAAGTCAGAGCTATTGTTAAGGAAGAAATTAAGGGGCTGGTTCAGGATGTAGCAGTGCTTAAACAGGATGTAGCAGTGCTTAAACAGGATGTAGCAGTGCTTAAACAGGATGTAGCAGTGCTTAAACAGGATGTAGCAGTGCTTAAACAGGATGTAGCAGTGCTTAAACAGGATGTAACAGTGCTTAAACAGGATGTAACAGAAATTAAGCAAGAAATGGCTACAAAGACGGAATTGATGAGTATGGAGCAGAGATTTACTGCTTCCCTTGAAAAATTAAGAGAAGCACTAAGGATTTCCATGTTAGAAGTTCACAGTGATTTAGAGGATATAAAAGTCAAATTAAAAATGTATGACTTTGATTTTCTGCTAAAACAAAATGATTATCTTGCTGGAGTATTAAAGGATTTACTCGAGGAAAGAAAAGCTCTATCACAGAGGATGAAAGATTTTGAAGAAAGATTAAAGACAATTGAAGCAGCATAAATTGATAGCTCTATTTTTTGCAACCCAAAAAGAGTGTGAATTAATTTTTGACAATTTAACAAATAAACAATTTTTTTCAATAAAAAATCTGCCATTTATAAAGGGAAAAATAAATGGCAGAGATTTAATCTTGTCTATTTCTGGTATTGGTAAAACTTCGGCTACACTGGCTACTGTAATTTGCTTTGAAAATTTTTCAATCAAATTAGCAATCGTATCAGGTATTGCAGGTGCTTACCCTTCCTCTATGCTTGACATAGGGAAAATCGCAGTAGCAGAAAAAGAAATTTTTGCTGATGAAGGTCTTCTCAGAAACTGTCATGATACTCAAGATTCCTTTATTTTTCTAAGCTCTGAAGAAATACCCCTTTATGTTCCCGATTTTTTAAAAAATCTACCACGGGGAACATTTCTTACAGTTTCTGCCTGCACAGGAAATATTAAAAGAGCCCGTTTTCTTGAAAAAAAATTTAATGCTCTATGTGAAAACATGGAAGGTGCTTCAGTTGCTAAGGTATCGCAAATTTTTAAAATACCGTGTGTTGAAATAAGAAGCATAAGCAATATTGTTACAGATAGAGAAAAACTTTTAAATTTAGAAGAGATATCAAAAACATCCTTTACAGTTCAAAGATTTATTCTTGATCACTTTCTACTGTTTGAGGAGTTTCTTTAATTTGTAAGATAATTTTCTGAACGCTTTCTTTTAATTTTTGATAATCATCGCCTGAATATTTTATAAAAGACTCATAATGTCTTAAAGCATCAGGCTTTTTATCCATTCTATAGTAGGTTACCGCAAGATTATAATGGGTTTCAGGATTTTCAGGATCAAGTTGAAGAGCTTTTAAAAAAAATTCTACTGCTTGCTCATATTCTTCTTGATTCAGATAAACAAGCCCAATGTTTGCATACGGTAGAGAAAACGTACTGTTAAGTTCAATGGCTTTTTTAAATTCATCTATAGCCTCTTCAAATTTATTAATATAAAAAAGAGCAAGCCCATAATTGTTATGAAGTTCAGGCAAATTTAAGTTTTCATTTATCAACTCATTGAAAATTTTGCAGGCTTCTTCAAAGGCATTGTATCTTAACAATAAATTTGCTTCCTCAAATCTTTCTTCAAATCCCTTTTTTTCCATAACAAAATTATATCAAAACTATTCCGGTTTTGTATACATATACCAAGGCTTTTCCGTAGCTCTCTGAATACAACACAATTTTGCAACTGCTTCAACTATCTGATTTGCATTGAAGGGTCGTAAGATTACATTATCAACCATTTTATCCTGAATGAGCTTTAATAGTTCCTTTTTTGGGGTTTCAGCTGGGATAATTAAAAGAATTTTTATATTTGATCTATCCCTTATATTCTTTAAAAAAGGTATTGTACTTAACCCGTCAATTTGAGAATCAATAATTATTCCACAATAATTTTTATCTGAATCAAAGAGTTTTTCAATCTGATAGGTATGATCAAAATATTGAGGAGTAATGACCGAAAGATCCTTCAAAGCCCAGCTAATGGTATTTTTGATATCCCTTTGAACACATACAATAATCTTTTTCTTCATAATATCTCCTTAATTTAAATATTTAGCTAAAAAATTCAAAGCTTTCTGGATTCCTTCAGTTTTTAAAACCTCACTAAATTGTGATACATCCATTATAAAATAATTATCCTTCTTCTTTATAGTTAATATAAAGGACTGCAAAAAATTATTTTCACTTATTAAAACTTCTATTGCATAATCTTGCTTTTTTGTCCATAAAGAAAAACACTTTAAGTACAGATTATCATCTATTTTAAATTCCCTTTTACATAAAGCATCTACATTTATCTCATCTTTAAAAATCTTTATAGGATACAAATCGCTCACCTCCTTTATTTCATTAATCTTCATTTCAGAGGGTTCTCGATCCTTTTTAAGAAAAATATCCCATATTTTTTTACCAATTGCAAGCCATTTTTTTTCATATTTTGTTAACGGTTCATCAATTGACGGATTGGAAATATTTATGGAAAAACAATTTAAAAAATTGGCTTCTTCCAAAGTAAACTCTAAAAAAGGATAATCATCTGTTCTTATTCTGACTTCACCATTGACAATTAATTTTTTTGTATAAACATATAAATTTTCCCTTTTTGTGAGTCTTCTTTCAGCATGGGATTTTTTAAACCAGGGGTCAGGATAGTTCATTATTATTTTTTTAACACTTCTATCCCTGAATAAAAGTTGAAATGCCCAGTAAGCATCAAGTTTAGTGCAGAAAACATTATTTAGATTTTCAATACGACATTTTTTTAAAAGTTTATTTACAGGAATCCATGACTTTTCTATTCCAAAAAATATCTCTTCAGGATTTTCCTTTGCCATTTTTACCAAGAAATCACCAGAACCAAAACCTATTTCAATAGTTATATTTTCAAAATCAAGAGGTTTTTTTATTTTGCGATAATCAATATAGTTTTGCATTCTAAAACTTAAAAGGTGCTGGGACAAATGTAAGTATAAATAGTACAAATGATAATGCACCAACTATTTTTCTAATCAGTGAAAGTCTATATTCCCATACAAGTATTGGAGGATGATTTAACCCAAGAAAAAGAAGCAATGCTGCCCATACAAGCCAACCATGCCAGTAAAAAATGCCTAATAAAACAATTATAAAAATAAACACTCTTGAAATATAAAAGTGATATCTTCCAAATAAAGCATAGGCAATATGTCCTCCGTCAAGCTGTCCAACAGGAATTAGATTCATCGAGGTTACAAAAAGTCCTATCCATCCTGCAAAAGCAACAGGACTTAAAAGAACATCATAGGAGGCTGAAACTTCTCCTAAGATAACTTTAACAAGTAAAGAAAACAAAATAGAATCACCTAACATTAAAAAATCATCTCCTTGCGTTGTCAAAGGAACAACTTTTGACATCTTTAGCCCTATTATACTAGCAATCAAAGATAAAATGAATCCAACCAGAGGACCTGTTGCACCAATATCAATCAATGCCTTTCTTGTAAAAATTGGTGATTTCATCTTTATAAAAGCTCCAAAGGTACCGATGATAGAAGGTGCAGGAATAAAATAAGGTAAAGTAGCCTTTGTCTTATGAGCCTTTGATGCAAAGTAATGTCCCATCTCATGGCCAAGCAAAATTGTCATTATGCTTATTGAAAAGGGATATCCTTCCCAGAGTCTAAAAGGCTCTTTTAGAAGATTAATTCCCTGTTGCAGGGCTCCTGCGAAAAGTGTTGTTAAAACAGTAGCAAAAAAAAGAATTAAAGGGACAAGATATTTTCTCACGAAACAATAACTCCTTTAAGGTCATATTCATATGCTTCGGTTATTAGCACTTTTACTTTTTCTCCTGCCTTTAAATCTGATGTATTCTCTAATATTACCACACCGTCTATTTCCGGTGCATGACAGTAAAGCCTTGCTATTGCCATATCAGCATCAACATAATCTATCAATGCGGAATATTTTTTACCTGTAAGTGCTCTGTTTTTTTCAAGGGATATAACTGCCTGTCTTGACATAATTTCATCCAATCTTCTATTTTTAACATTTTCAGGAATCTGTCCTTTTAAATTGTAAGCCTTAGTTCCTTCTTCCCTTGAATATTTAAATACTCCAAGACGATCAAACTGCACTTCTTCAATAAAATCAACAAGTCTCTGAAACTCATCTTCTGTTTCAGTAGGAAAGCCAACAATAAGTGTGCTTCTCAATGTAACTCCAGGTATTGCCTCTCTAATCTGCTTTATCTTTTTAATATACTCCTTCCTTGTTCCCCTTCTACCCATTAATCTGAGGATTCTTTCTTCACTGTGTTGCATAGGAATATCAAGGTATTTGACAACTTTTTCCTGTTCAGCAACTGTCTTTATTAAATCTTGATTAATATCAGCTGGATAAAGATAAAGAAGTCTTATCCAGAAATCTCCACTGATTGAACATAAATCTTTAATAAGACTTGTTAAATTATATCCCTTCCATTCTTTGCCATACTGTGTAATATCCTGAGCAACAAGAATCAACTCCTTTATTCCTGAATTGACAAAATCCTCTGCTTCTTTAAGTATTTTTTCAGGTTTTATACTTCTAAAAGAACCTCTAACCTCTGGAATTACACAGAAACTGCATCTCCTGCTACATCCCTCAGCTATTTTTACATATCTGTAGCTTGGCGGTTCTGCTGTATATTGAAAGTCCTGAATTATAGTGTTTGAGCCTTCTCTGAATTGTCTGATGTAATTTATTATTTTTTCACTTTGATTAACACCAAACACTGCATCAATTTCAGGTATTTCTTTCTTTAATTCGTCTCCATATCTTTTTGAAAGACAGCCAAAGACAATAAGTTTTCTGTCTGTTTTAAACTTTGCTGCTGTTAAAATCTCATCAATTGATTCTTCTTTTGCATCATTTATAAAACAACAGGTATTAATCAGCACAAAATCAGCTTTTTTAAACTCCTCCACATAAAAAAATCCTTCTGCTGTTAATTCATTAATCAAATGTCTTGAATCAACAGTGTTTTTGGGACATCCGAGTGTAATGACTGTGAAATTTTTCATAATTAAAAATGCTGCCAGCCTTCTGGTTTAAGTGTTATTGTGCGTTTAGAGGGGTCTGTGAGATATAAGCCTTTTTCTTTAATTATTTTTCCCACAGGAATTAAGCCAAACTTTTCAGCATCCTGCCTGTCAGAAATAACTAAAAGCTCATAATCCTCCCCGCCAGATAAAAGAAGCTTCATAGGATCAATACTTAAATTTTCTGCAACCTTTATCACAGCTGGATGTTTTGGAATTTTATCTATATAAATCTCAGCACCCACATTGTTTTCCTCGCAGAGTCTGTGTAAATCAATAAGTAATCCATCACTTATATCCATCATTGCCTTTGCAATATGTCTGAATTTTTCAGGATTTCTTGCTAATGGCATAAGATGTCTTTTTAAAATATCCTTTATTTCATTTAATTGGATTTTAGTAGCATTTAATTCTTTTAGATGAGATTCTTCGCTTCGCTCAGAATGACCAATAAAAAGCTCAGAATGACCAATAAAAGGCTCAGAATGACTAAGAAAAGGTTCAGAATGAACAAGAAAAGGTTCAGAATGATCCCTTTTTCTGTCACCCTGAGGCATAGCCAAAGGGTCTCTTTTCTTGTAAGGGATAAAAGAGAGAAAATATTCAGAAAAATCATCTAATAAATCAAAATGTTTGATGGATTTTACTATTTTCTTACTTTCTTCCGAGAGATTTCTTAAAAAATAAAAACCCGCTGATGAAAGTCCAAGATAGGATGTTATATAAATCAAATCATTAGGTTTTGCACCTTTTCTTAAAATTGGTTTTTCAGTTTCTCCGATTGCAACTCCTGAAAGAACTATTTTTTCACTTTTTGATAGGTCACCGCCAGCTAAAAATCCTCCATAATGTTTTAATGCATCATCTATGCCGTCAAATAGTTCTTTAAAATCCTTTTCAGATAAAGTTTCTGGAAATCCTGCAGAAAATAAAAAAGCCTTAAAATCTCCACCCATTGCATAGATATCACTTACATTAACAGAGACAATCTTAAATCCGAGATGATAAAAGGAAGTATAACTTAGGTCAAAATGAACATTCTCAATCATTAAATCAGTTGTAAGGAGTGCTGGCTTTTTAAAATTCAGAACAGCAGAATCATCTCCTATTCCAATGCCAATATTTTCAGGCAATGAAAACCTTCTTCTTATTTCTTTTACAAGTTCAAGCTCATCTTTTTTCATGAATACAATCAGACAGCTACATCCTGTTTTTTGTCAGTTTTTGTTTTTGTCTTTGAAAATATATGCCTTAAAACCTGATCCATTGATTCAACAAGAATAAATTTCATTCCTTCTTTTACATACTTTGGTAATTCTTCAAGGTCTTTTTTATTTCTCTTGGGTATAATAACTGTTTTTATCCCCATTCTCTTGGCTGCAAGCACCTTTTCCTTAAGTCCTCCTATTGGAAGAACTCTTCCTCTAAGGGTTATTTCACCAGTCATTGCAACATCTTTTCTTAAGGGTTTCCCGGTGAAAACAGAGGCAATTGCTGAAGCCATTGTTATACCTGCTGAAGGACCGTCCTTTGGAATAGCACCTGCAGGAACATGTATATGTAAATCGGAATTACTGAATAATTTTTCTTCAATTTTTAATTCTTTTGCCTTTGATTTTACATAGCTTAATGCTGCTTGAGCAGACTCCTTCATTATATCTCCTAACTGTCCTGTAAGAATCAAATTTCCTTTCCCTTTCATTATTGTAGCTTCCACATATATTACGTCTCCCCCTGCTTCTGTCCAAGCAAGACCTGTTGCAACTCCAACTTCTTCTTTTTTAAGTTCTTCTTCTGGAAGATACTTAGGTGCACCAAGAAATTTTGGTACTTTTTGTGCAGTTAAATAAAATTTCTTCTTTTTCCCTTCTGCAACGTATTTAGCTACTTTTCTGCAGAGATTTGCTATCTCTCTTTCGAGATTTCTAACTCCTGCTTCTCTTGTATAATGAGTAATTATATATCTTATTGCTTTATCACTGATTTTTAAAATTGAAGGGTTAAGTCCATGTTCTTCAATCTGTTTTGGTATTAAATATTTCTTTGCAATCTGAAGTTTTTCTTCCTCTGTATATCCTGAAAGATATATAATCTCCATTCTGTCTTTCAAAGCTGAAGGAATTGTATCAGCTATATTTCCTGTGCAGATAAACATAACCTTACTTAAATCAAAAGGAACAGCAAGATAATGGTCAACAAAGCTGTTATTTTGTTCAGGATCAAGGACTTCAAGAAGGGCAGAGGAGGGGTCTCCTCTAAAATCCATACCAAGTTTGTCTATTTCATCGAGCATTAATACAGGATTGTTTTTCCCTGCCTGTCTAATTCCCTGAATAATTCTTCCAGGAAGAGCACCAACATAGGTTCTTCTGTGTCCTCTTATTTCAGCCTCGTCTCTAACACCACCAAGGGAAATTCTAACAAACTCCCTTCCTAATGCTTTTGCAATAGAACGTCCTAAAGAAGTTTTACCAACTCCAGGTGGGCCAATAAAGCATAGGATAGGCCCTTTCATTTTTTCTTTAAGCTTTCTTACACTCAGATATTCAAGAATTCTCTCTTTAACTTTTTCAAGATCATAGTGGTCTTTATCAAGAACATCTTTTGCTGATTTTATATCAAGCCTGTCTTCTGTTGAACGTGTCCACGGTAGTTCTGTAAGCCATTCAAGATATGTCCTTATAACTGCAGATTCTGCAGACTCAGGATGCATTCTTTCAAGTCTCTTAAGTTGCTTTTCAGCTTCCTCTTTTACCTTCTCAGGCATTTTGGCTTCTTCTATTTTTTTTCTAAATTCAGTAATCTCTTCTGCCTTTTCGTCTATATCACCAAGCTCTCGCTGAATAGCCTTTAGCTGTTCTCTTAGAAAATATTCTCTTTGTGTTTTATCTATTTCATTTTTTGCATCCTTCTGAATTTTTTGTTGAATTGTAAGTAGTTGTATCTCCCGATTAAGAATCTCATTAATTTTTTTTAATCTCTCTATAGGATTGTTAATTTCAAGAATCTCTTGAGCCTGATCACTTTTAAGTCCAAGATTAGATGCTATTAAATCTGCCAATCTACCAGGTTCATCAATGTTTTCAATAATAACCATTGCATCTGGAAGAATATTCTTCCCAAGCGAGATAACCTTTTCAAGTTGTTCTTTAACAGTTCTTATAATAGCTTCATGTTCTATAGTTATTTCCTTTATAGCTTCATCCTCTATCTTTTCAATTTTAGCCATGTAAAAGACTTCTGATTGATAAAAATCCAATGCCTTTGCTTTAGAAATGCCCTGTACAAGAATTTTAAGCCTTCCATCAGGAAGCCTAAGCATTCTCATTATCATGCAAATAGTACCAATATTGTAGAGGTCAGAAGGTTCTGGAACTTCTATATTGAAATCTTTCTGTGTGAGTAAAAGAATTAAACGATTAGTATTTAATGCATGTTCAACAGCTTTAACAGAGATATCTCTACCTACAAATAAAGGAATTATCATGTATGGGAAAATAACAATGTCTCTTACTGCTAATACTGGTAACTCTTGAGGTATTTCAATATCTTTTTCATTTATTTTATTATTTTTTTCGTCCTCTTTTTTTATTTCATCCATTTTGTCCTCCAGATAAAAAATTTTATACTTCTCTATAATTTTAACACTTTTAGTATAATTTTGTTTATTTTTTGAGCAATATTTAAGAAATTAAATGCAGGATAATTGTTCTTTTAAAAATTTTTTAAATTCAGAAGATATTTCAGGGTCCCTGAGGGCAAACTCTATGATCGTTTTTAAATAACCAAATTTTTCTCCTGCATCATATCTTTTACATTGGATTTTATACCCATATATGGATACTTCCTTTGCCATTGATTTTAAAGCATCTGTTAGCTGAATTTCTCCTCCTTTACCAGGCTCCAAAGTCTCAAGATGTTTAAAGATATCAGGAGTTAAAATATATCTTCCAATAATTGCAAGATTTGATGGTGTCTTAGTTTTTTCAGGCTTTTCTATCATATCTTCAATTAAATAATGCTCATCAATTTTTTTTGCAGAAACTATTCCATATCTTGATACTTCTTCCCATGATACTTCTTCTAAGGCAATGACAGGAGATTTTGTTTGATTATAAAGATTTATCATATCAGAAAGAACAGAACAATCAGGATCTATAACATCATCGCTTAATATAACAATAAATGGTTCATCTTTAATAAAGGGTTTAGCACAGTGTATAGCATCACCAAGACCCTTTGGCTCTTTTTGTCTGATATAGGCAAAATTAAGATTTTCAAAAAAATTAATTTTCTTTAATAAATCATACTTACCAGATATTTTAAGTCTTTCTTCTAATTCATAGGCTTTATCAAAATGGTCTTCAATTGCTCTTTTATGTTTTCCAGTGATAAACAAAAACTCCTCAACACCGACTTTTACAGCCTCTTCTACAGCATACTGAATTATAGGTTTATCAAGTATGGGAAGCATTTCTTTTGGAGAAGCCTTTGTTGCAGGAAGAAATCTTGTCCCAAGACCTGCCACTGGAAGGACAGCCTTTTTTATCATTTTGCCCTCCAAAATAAAAAATAATGCCGGAGACGAGACTCGAACTCGTACGGAGGTCGCCCTCCGAGGGATTTTAAGTCCCTTGCGTCTACCAATTCCGCCACTCCGGCTATATTTAAGATACTAAAAAGTTAAAAAATTATTCAAGTCAACATTAAAAATATATAAAATCTCTTAACATAAAAAAGTAATTTTGTTAAACTACATATATGACTAAAAAATTGAACAAAGGAAATCCAGAAAAAGAAGTATTAAAAGTAGGCGACTATATAATAAAAGTTTTCTTTGAAAGAAGATTTAGAACAGATGAAAATGAAAAAGAGATTCTTTAAATTTTATTTTTTAATTTTATTATCTTTGCTTTCATTCGGTTGTGTAACTGAAATTGATCCTCTCTCAGGTAAAAAAACCTATACTCTTCTTTCAACAGAACAAGAAATTCAAATCGGACACAAAGTTATACCAGTAGCAATAAATGAAAATGAAGGATTGTATCCTGAAAGAGATGTCCAGAATTATATAAAAGAAATTGGTTATAGAATTGCAAATGTGACTCCAAGAAAAGTTGACTATCAATTTTATGTTGTTAATTCCCCTCAAGTTAATGCCTTTGCCCTACCAGGAGGACCTATTTTTATAACAAGAGAACTTCTTTTAAAAATGGATAAAGAAAGTGAGCTTGTAGGGGTTTTAGCCCATGAACTTGGTCATATAAATGCAAGGCATCATGCTAAATTTCTTGAAAAGACCTATGGTATGAGTGTACTTGTAAACATTTTAAGAATAGCACTACAAGACAGTGAATACTCAGGCATCGTTACAAGTCTTGCCCAAGTATCTGCAGGATTGCTACAATTAAAATTTAGCAGAGATCAGGAAAACGAAGCAGATTCTCTTGGAGTAAGATTTAGCTATCAAGCTGGATATGATCCAAAGGGACTTTTAAGTATGTTTCAGAAATTTAAAACTTTAGAAAGAGGTGGCACTGTAGAATGGCTTAGTACTCATCCTTTGCCTGACACAAGAATAAAAAATGTTTCGAGAATGATAGCTGAGCAATATCCAAATTCAAACAGATTAAGACAGGACAGTGAAAGGTTTCAAAAAATTAAATCACTTTTACTTTCAACAAAAGAATCCTACGATTATCTAGAAAAAGCAAAAAAATATATAAATTCTCGCAATTTCAGTGAATCGTTAAATTTGCTTGACAAAGCAATACAAATTTATGGAAGCAATCAAGCATACACATACAGAGCATTAGTAAATCTTTACTTAAAAAGATACTCAGAGTCAATCAAAGATGCCGATAGAGCAATAAGTTTAGATAATTCATATTTTAAACCCATGTTAATAAAAGGTATTGCTTTAAACAAAATAAATCAATGGAGAGATAGTGCCTATGTTCTTGAAAAAGCCAAAGGACTTATTAACGATAATGCTACACTTTATTACTATCTTGGAGTAGATTATCAGGAATTAAAGGATACAAATAGAGCCATAAATAATCTATCGACTGCTTTAAAATTAACAGATGGCAAACAAGGATGGGAAGCAGATGCCCAGAGAAGATTAAGAATTTTAAGGGGATATTAAGAAAATTTAATACTCAGGAGTGATTATATATGAAACGAGTTCATCTTTTTATAAGTGGAAGAGTTCAGGGAGTTTTTTATAGAGCCTTTACAAAAGAGGTTGCAGATTCCTTAGGATTAAAAGGTTGGGTAAGAAATTTAAGAGATGGAAGAGTAGAAGCAGTTTTTGAAGGAGAGGAGGACAAAATCTCCATTGCAATTGAGCGTTGTAAAGAAGGTCCTCCTTATGCAAGAGTTGACAATATTGAAATAATTTGGGAAGAACCAAAAGGTTTAACTGATTTTGAAATCAAAAGAACTTCTTGACTTAATTAAAGGTTAAAAGTTTAAATAAATGCAAAAAATTAAGGAGTTTTTGTAATGACAACAAAATTAAAAAGACTAATCATTCTAATATTTTTTATTTTTCTCTTCTTCTACCTAATAAGTTGTGGAGGTAAAATACAGGTAAAAAAAGAAGAATTTGATCCTGTTTTATATCTAAAAAAAGCCGATGAATTGGTAAGTAAAAAAGAATATGAAGAAGCAAGAAAACTACTACTTGAAATAAAAAATAGAGAGTCTGCTAAGGAATATGCTCCTTTGGCACAATTAAAAATAGCAGATTCTTACTTAAAAGAAGATGATCCAGAGCTTGCAATAGCCGAATACAGAAGATTTCTTGAACTTTATCCTGAATCAACCTATGCACCTTATGCTCAGTATAGTATTGGCATGGCTTATTTTAGACAAATTGAAAGCCCTGAAAGAGGAGCAGGGACTGCTCAAAAGGCATTAGAAGAGTTTTTAAAACTTGAAAAAATGTACCCAAGGCACCCATATGGAGAAATTCTACCATTAAGAATTCAAAAATGTAGGAATATAATTGCAGAGGGAGAACTCATAATAGGAAAATTTTATTATAAAAAAGGTTCATACAAAGCTGCTGTAGGAAGATTTGAAGGGATAGTAAAAAACTTCCCAGACTTTAAGAATCTTGATGAAACTCTATATTTACTGGCTGATTCATATAAAAAACTTAATATGCCTGAAAATGCAAAGGAGTATTTAAAAATACTCAAAGATAAATTTCCAGATAGCAATTTTGTAAAAAAAGCAGAAGGACTTAAAATTCAATAAATGGCTAAGTATTTTCCCATTCTTGTCAACATAAAAAATAAAAAATGTGTTATTGTCGGTGGAGGTTCTGTTGGTGAACGAAAAATCAATACTTTACTTAAATATGGTGCAAAGATAACTCTAATTAGCCCTGAAACAACGGACAAAATAAAAGAACTAATTAATAGGGGCAAAATAAATTATATAAATAGAGAATATAAAAAGGGTGATCTTGATGGAGCCTTTTTAGTTGTTGCTGCTACTTCAAGTAGTAAAATAAATAGACAGATAGCAAAGGATGCCCATTATCTTGTAAATATTGTTGAAAAAGGAGATTTTCAACAAAATATGAATAATATATCATGTATTGTTCCGGCAATATATGAAAAGAATCATTTAACAATAGCAATATCAACAGATTTCCCTGCACTAAGCAAGTTCCTCAAAGATGAAATAGCCCAAAATTATGGCAAAGAATTTGCTAAATATTTAAAGTATCTTAAAAAAATTCGTAGAGAAATAAAGCAAAAAATAGCTGACAATAAGAAAAGACAAAAAATTTTTAGAAAGATTGCATCAAAGAAAATTGTGTCAATTTTGAGACAAAAATGTTTCGAAGAAGCAAAAAGGGAGATTGAAAAAATAATTAATGAAACATAAAGTTATAGTCATAGGAGCTGGATATTTTGGACAGCGACATATAAAAATGCTTGCTCAGATGGAAGATGTTGAAATAGTTGCTATTGTTGATAAGGATATTAAAAAAGCCAGGGAGATTGCAAGAGAATATGGAGTAAAATTTTCAGATAATTTCAAAGACCTATTGAAAGAAGCCTCTGTCTTTTTTATAGTAACTCCAACAAAATCCCATTTTGAAATTGCGATTGATTTAATTAAGGAAGGTAAGGATATTTTTATTGAAAAGCCAATAACAGAAAATTATGAGCATGCTACTGTTATTATAGAGGAAGCTTTGAAAAATAAAATTATCTTTCAGGTTGGTTTAATTGAAAGATACAATCCCGTTGTAGTTAGCCTTTTTGAACAGCTCAAAACCCCCCTTTTTATAAAAGCAGAAAGAACTTCTCCTTACTTAGGAAGAGCAACTGATACAGATGTAACCTTTGATTTAATGATACATGATTTAGATTTAATCATGATGTTTCAAAGAAAAATTGGTAAAGGAAATTTTAATAATATTAAAGTTTTCAAAAAAAGTCTTATTACTGAAAAAATAGATTTTGCTACTGTATTGCTTGAAATATTGATAAATAACAGTCCTTTTACTGCTCAAATTACTGCGAGCAGAACATCACCCATTTTCCAAAGAAATATAACAATTATCGATGAGGAATTTATAATCTATGCTGATTTAATCAATAAAAATATTATAAAAATTGACAAAAAGGGTACTAAAAATGAAATACCGATAGAAAATAGAGAAAATCAACCTCTTTATGAAGAGATAAGAGATTTTTTAAACAGCGTAAGCAAGAGAGAGTTTTCTCAAAAAGCACCAACACCTGAAGAAATATTAGAAGTTATAAAACTAATAAATAAAATCAACGGAGGCAGTAGTTGATGAAACCATTCATTGATCTTAAAGCCCAGTATTCAAATATTAAAGATGAGGTTCTTAGATGTATAAATGATATTCTTGAAAGTTCCCATTATATATTAGGAGAAAATGTAAAAAAATTTGAAGACGATATAAAATCTTATCTTGGTGTATCAGAAGCAATAGGTGTTGCTTCAGGAACCGATGCCCTTCATCTTGCTTTAAAGGCTCTTGATATAACTCATGGTGATGAAGTTATAACAACTCCCTTTACATTTTTTGCTACAGTAGAGGCAATTTTATATGTTGGTGCAAAACCTGTATTTGTAGATATTGACGAAAATACTTATAACATAGATCCAGATAAAATTGAAGAAAAAATCACTCCTCGAACAAAGGCAATTATTCCTGTTCACATATTTGGTTGTCCTGCAGATATGATTAAAATCAATGAAATTGCGCAAAAATACGGCTTAAAGATAATAGAGGATGCTGCTCAAGCCTTTGGAGCAAAAATAGGAGATAAAAAAATAGGAACCTTTGGAGATATAGCTTGTTTCAGCTTTTATCCGAGTAAAAATCTTGGATGTTTTGGAGATGGTGGAATGGTTGTAACTAATAATCCAGAAATTGCTGACAAAATAAGAATTTTAAGAAATCACGGCTCACCTGGTAGATATGTCCATGAAACAGTTGGTTTAAACTCGAGGCTTGATGAAATTCAAGCAGGTGTTCTAAGAATCAAACTAAAACATATAGATGAATACAATTCATTAAGAAGAAAAAAGGCAAATATATATACGAAATTTTTAAGTGATAAGGTGATTACACCAAAGGAAGTAGAAAACACCTATCATGTCTATCATCTCTATAGTATTCGTTCTGAAAGTAGGGATAAAATAAAAGAAATTCTCGCTAAACAGGGATTTCCATCTGTTGTATACTATCCCATTCCGATGCATTTACAGAAAGCAATTGTAAATTTAGGATTTAAAAAAGGTGATTTTCCTATAGCAGAAAAAGTTTCACGGGAAATTCTTGCTTTACCAATTTATCCAGAAATTCCTGACGAGGAAGTTTTTGAAATATCTCAGATTATAATAAGATGTCTCGAAAACTTCTAATAGTAGCTGGAGAAACCTCAGGAGAGCTTTACGGCTCACTAATTGCAAAACACCTAAAGAACGATTTTGAGCTTATTGGAATTGGTGGGAAATATATGGCTCATGAGGGAGTAAAGCTTATAGGAGAAATTACTCATTCCTTTGGTGCATTGGAAATAATTGGTCAGATAAGAAAAATACGAAATAACATGAAAAAGGCAACTTCTGTTTTAAAAGAAGTAAGTGGTTTAATTCTGATTGACTTTCCAGATTTTAATCTTTCTTTGGCAAAAAGAGCCAAACAATTAGGGAAAAAAGTCCTTTATTATGTCAGCCCTCAAATATGGGCATGGAGAAAAGGAAGAATAAATACAATAAAGAAAGTAGTTGACTTCATGGCAACAGTTTTACCTTTTGAAGAAAAAATATATAAAGAAGCTCAAATTCCCGCCAAATTTGTAGGTCATCCGATGGTTGAAGTTATGGAAGCAGAATTAGGTGACTATAAGGGCAGAGACTTAAAGAGAGTTCTAAAAGATAAATTTAACATAGACAAAAAAACAGTAATAACCTTGATGCCAGGAAGTAGACCCTCTGAAATAAAGAGAAAAATGCCTTTAATGTTAAGTATTATAGAAAAATTTCCCCAGGAAGGCACACACTTTTTAATACCTAAGGCACCAAATATTGAATTTGATCAAGATACTCTCAGAAAAATCTACTTCCATGGAAATGTAACAATTTTAAAGGAAAGCTCCTTTACTGCTCTTGCAATGAGTGATGTAGCCTTAATTACTTCTGGTACATCAACTCTTCAGGCAACCCTATTACAAATTCCAATGGTTGTTGTTTATAAAGTAAATCCTGTTTCTTATTTGATTGGAAAATCTATAATAAAAGGAGTAAAGCACATTGCTATGCCAAATGTTATCGTAGATTTTTTGAATCAAGGAGATATTCGGGTACCTGAGTTCATACAAAAATTAAATCAACAAAAAATTATAGAAGAGATAAATAAAATGATTTATGATGAAGAATATCGAGAAAAAATAATAGAATTTCTTGGAAATATAAAAAAACATTTTGATAACAAAAAGCCATCAGAGGAAGTAGTTAAAATATGCAAAGAGCTTTTTTATTGATATATGAAATTCTTTATTTTATAGCTGTCTTAATGTTATTGCCAAAAGAATACCTTAAACGATCTATTAACACAAGAAAAAGATGGATCAGAGAAAAATTTGGATTTTTTTTAGAATCAAAGAAGAACAAAAAACCTCTAATATGGATTCATGCTGTTTCTGTCGGTGAAGTTATCGCTATATCAACTTTTGTAAAAAAGCTCTCACAGGAATATGAAATTCTATTAAGCACAATAACAGATACAGGTCAGAAAATTGCTAATGACAGATTTAAAGAATTTCCAGTTAATGTTATATATATGCCCTTTGACATATCCTTTGCAATAAAAAAGACCCTTAAGTTTTTTAATCCTTTATGTCTTATTCTTACTGAAACTGAAATTTGGCCAAATTTAATAAGTATAACATCAAAAAAAATTCCTGTTATTCTTGTCAATGGAAGACTTAGTGAAAAATCTTTCAATGGTTACAGTAAAATCAAATTTTTCATAAAACCAGTACTTGAAAAATTGGAGCTTGTTTGTGTTCAGGAAGATTTATATAAAGAAAAATACATCAATCTTGGCGTAATTCCAGAAAAAATTTATGTAACAGGAAATATGAAATTTGATATTGAATTAGAGGAGATAAAATTTACTTGGGAAAGCCTTATTCCCAGACCAGTTATTCTGGCAGGAAGCACCCATTCTCCTGAAGAAGAATTAATAATTGATGCTTTTTTGAAGACAGTAGATTATGGGACTTTAGTTATTGCTCCACGACATCCTGAGAGATTTAATGAAGTAGAAAATTTAATAAAAAACAAAATTGCCCTACTAAAAGAAAAGGTATTTTTTTCAAAATTAAGTCATTTTGAAGAATTAAACAAAAATGTCCAGATTTTAATTATTCTTATTGACCAAATGGGAATACTTGGTTCTCTTTACAGAATATGTGATATTGCAATAATAGGAGGAAGTTTTATTCCACATGGAGGACAGAATCCATTAGAACCAGCCTATTGGAAGAAGCCTATAATTTGTGGTCCCTATATGCATAATTTTCCCTTTATCGAAGATTTTTTAAAAAATAAGGCATGCTTAATGATAAACAGAGATTTTCTCTCCGTTAAAATTAAAGAATTAATATCAAATCCAGAAATAATATCTTTAATGGGTAACAATGCCTATGAAATATTTGTTAAAAAATCAGGAGCCACAGAAAAAAACTTAAAATTACTTACTCAAAGTATCGGTAAAAATCTCTTAAATAATCCAAAGCCTGATAATTAGTTAAATCAATATGAAGAGGTGTAACGGAAACATAATTTTCCATTATTGCCTGAATATCTGTACCTTCCATCTTCTGCCAAGAAACAATACCTCCACCAATCCAATACTGTTTTTCTCCCCAGGGAGAGTAAATTTCATGAATAGAATTTTCGTATGACCTTTTCCCCTGCTTAGTTATTTTTATTCCTTTAATTTCTTGCAATGCTTTATTAGGAACATTAACATTCAAAAGGGTATCAGTTGGAAGTTTTTTTTCAAGAACAAACTTTGCAATTCTCAATGCAAAATGACTTGCTGTTTCATATCTGAAGGGCCTTTCACCGACAAGAGATATAGCAAAAGATGGGACATTGAGAATAGTTCCTTCAATAGCTGCAGAAACTGTACCTGAATAGGTCACATCTTCACCAAGATTTGCACCTTTATTTATACCAGATACTAATAAATCAGGTTCACGAGGTAAAAGCTTTTTAACACCTACAACAACGCAATCTGTAGGAGTTCCATTAACACTAAAACATTTTTCTTTTATTAAGTCAACTTTTAAAGGTCTATGCATTGTAAGGGCGTGGCTCACAGCAGAACGGTCTCTATCGGGAGCCACAATATAAACTTCACCAAGTTCTTGTAAAACTTCAGCCAAAGTTTGAATACCCTTAGAAAAAAAACCATCATCGTTTGTTACAAGTATCAAGGCCATTACTTGTTCCTCTGTAAAATATAATCTGCTATTGTCATAAGAGTCTTTCTATATACAGAATCTGGAAATACTGCTAATGCTTTTTTGGCTTTCTCAATGTAATCTTTAACAATTAACATGGAAGATTCTATACAATTATATTTTTGTAAATATTTTAAAATTAGAGAAAGATTTTCAGCAGAGAATTTTTCTGATTTTATTATATCAATGATTTCTTCTTTTTCCTTAGCTTTTTTTAGTAGTTCTATTAAAGGAAGAGTTATTTTGCCTTCCATTAAATCTTTTCCAAGTTTTTTACCTAAGGCTTTTTCATCGGCTACATAATCAAGAATGTCATCTACCATTTGAAAAGCAATTCCTATGTAATAACCAAAATCAGTTAATGCCTTAATTTTATCCTCAGAAAGGGATGCAAGAAGTCCTGCAATTCTACAAGCAGCAGTAATGAGTCCAGCAGTTTTACCTGTTATTATTTTTATATACTCCTCAAAGGTTATTGTTGGATCGCCTGCTTTCATAAGTTGCAGTATTTCTCCTTCTGCCATCTGAGATGTTGCTAATGATAAAGCTTCCATAATTGGCAGGCTTTCTTGTGCCACACTTATATGTAATGCCTTAGCATACAGATAGTCTCCAAGAAGTACTGTAACTTGATTACCCCATATTTTGTTTGCAGATTTTTTTCCTCTTCTTACTTCAGCTTCATCAACTACATCATCATGAAGAAGGCTTGCTGTATGTAAAGCTTCAATAACTGATGCGAGGATTATTCTTTTATATCCTGTATAGCCTGCAAGGTCTGCACATAAAAGTAAAAATAAAGGACGAAGTCTTTTCCCTCCAGAATTTATAATATATGAACCTATCGTTGGAATTAGAGTAGCTTCTGATTGAAAAATATTAGAAAGCTCTTTTTCAACTTCCCTTAATTCATCCTCATATTGTTTAAATATTTCATGAAAATTCATAATTTTAGTCTAAAATTCTTTAGTCTCTTTTCGTCATTAAGATATTTAATATGCTTTGGTAAAAAGGCACCTTTTTCAGTAATAATTGCTGTTACATATTTTGCAGGTGTAACATCAAAAGCCATATTTATAACTTTTACATCAACAGGTGCAATTCTAATACCTTTTATGGTAGTTACTTCATCAGGATTTCTTTCTTCAATAGGAATTTGTTCTCCAGAAGGAGTTTTTAAATCAATACTTGACAGTGGAGCTGCTACATAAAAGGGAGTAGAATTCTCTTTACATAGTACTGCAAGAGAATATGTGCCAATCTTATTTGCTACATCTCCATTTCTTACTGTTCTGTCCGTCCCTACAATAACAAAATCAATGAATCCTCTTTTAAGTAATGCTCCTGCTGTATTGTCTGAGATAAGAGTAACATCTATACCTGCATGCATGAGTTCAAAGGATGTTATTCTGGCTCCCTGTAACACAGGACGAGTTTCACAGGCAATTACTTTAAACTTAATTCCTCTTTCCTTTGCAAGATACATTGGTGCAGTTGCTGTGCCAAATCCTCCTGTTGCTAATGAACCTGCGTTACAGTAAGTCATAACAGTACATCCATCCTTAAAAAGAGGCAAAGCATTTTCCCCTATACTTTTATTTATTTCTATGTCCTCTTGATGAATCCTCAATGCTTCATTAATTATTAATTCTTTTAACTCTTGTACGGATTTGTGAAAATTATTTTTTATCAATTTTTCAATTTTTTCAACAGCCCATTTTATATTTACTGCAGTTGGTCTAGTTTTTATGAATCTCCAAAAAACAGGCTTTAGCTCCTCTAAAAATTTTTCTGGTGTTTTTGCTTTTAATTTTAATGTTGCAATCGCAATCCCCATAGCTGTCGCGATTCCAATTGCAGGAGCACCTCTTATTGAAAGATTTTCAATTGCTTTGGCAACTTCTTCATATTGAGTGCATTTTATATATTCAATTTTTTCTGGTAAAAGCTTCTGGTCAAGAATATATATAATATTATTTTCCCACTTGATCGATTGAAGCATAGCCATATTATAACAATTTTTAGAATTTTATAGAAAAATACTCAAATCTTCGCTGATTCAATATTTAATGTGATATAATAAAAATTTATTAATCTTAATTTTAACCGGAGGAGGAATGTTTAGAGATAAATATTGTGCAGAAGTAAATGAAGAGGAAATAGGGAAAAGGCTTAGTCTTTGTGGGTGGGTTTACAGAAGAAGAGACCATGGTGGACTTATATTCATTGACCTCCGAGACCGAAGCGGAATAATTCAAGTTGTATTCAACCCTGAAATTTCTGCTGAAACTCATAAAAAAGCCCAAGAAATAAGAACTGAATATGTAATAGCTGTTAAAGGCACACTAAGGCGAAGACCAGAAGGTACAGAAAATCCAGAACTTTCAACAGGAACAGTAGAACTTTGGGCAGAAGAGTTAAATATATTAAACCTATGTAAAACTCTTCCTTTTCAGATAGATGAAACAGAGGAAATTAGTGAGATTTTAAGGTTAAAATATCGTTATCTTGATCTGCGCAGACCAAAAATGCAAAAAAATTTTATAATCAGGCATCAAGTAACTCTTTATATTAGAAATTTTCTCAGTAAAAAGGGATTCTTAGAAATTGAAACTCCTATGTTGACAAAATCAACTCCAGAGGGCGCAAGAGACTTTCTTGTACCAAGCAGACTTAATCCTGGTCTCTTTTATGCACTACCTCAATCACCACAACTATTTAAACAAATACTGATGATATCAGGTTTTGATAGATATTTTCAGATAGTACGTTGTTTTAGAGATGAAGACCTAAGAGCAGATCGACAACCAGAGTTTACTCAAATTGATTTAGAAATGTCCTTTGTAGAAGCTGAAGACATTATAAAAGTCATTGAAGAAATGTTATATGACTGTTTTATTAATATCCTTGGTGTAGAACTAAAAATTCCTTTCAGAAGAATTACATATGATGAAGCCATGAACAAATATGGCAGTGATAAGCCTGACCTTAGATTTGGGCTACAAATAGAAGATGTTACAGACATAGTAAAAAACTCCCAATTTAAAGTATTTCTTGACACAATAGACAAGGGCGGAGTAGTTAAAGTAATTGCAGGGAAAGGATTTGCTTCTTTTTCAAGAAGCGAAATTGACAAACTAATTCAAAAAACTCAAAGTTTTGGAGCTAAAGGGTTGGCATGGATAAAGGTTAAAGGAGGTTTTGAATCTCCCATATTAAAGTTTTTCCCTGAACAAACTGTAAGAGAAATTGCTAATAAAGTGAACGTCGAAGATGGAGATATGATTCTTTTTATTGCAGATAGGGAATCTATTGTAAATGAAGTTATGGGGAGATTGCGTCTTGAGATAGCTAACATGGCAAACATAAAACGTGAAGGTTTTGAATTTGTTTGGATAGTTGATTTTCCTCTCTTTGAATGGGATGAAGAGGAGAAAAGATTTGTTAGTATGCATCATCCTTTTACATCTCCTAAGGAGCAAGATTTAAACACTCTTCTTAATATTTCTCTGGAGTCTTTTCAAAATTCTGAAAGTCCTTTAAAAAATTTAAAAGCAAAGGCTTATGATATTGTCTTAAATGGATATGAATTAGGTGGTGGAAGTATTAGAATTCATCGGGCAGACATTCAAGAAAAAATATTTAAAATTTTAGGAATTCCTGGAGATGAAATACAAAAACGTTTTGGATTCTTTGTTGAAGCTTTGAAATACGGAGCACCTCCTCATGGTGGAATCGCTTTAGGAGTCGACAGACTTGTTATGTTAATGACAGGAGCCGAATCTCTAAGAGATGTAATTGCCTTTCCTAAGACTCAAAAAGCATACTGTCCACTAAGTGAAGCTCCCTCTGAAGTTGATTTAAAACAGTTAAAGGAATTACACATAAAACTTGATATTTAGTATATAATTTAAAGAATGATAAAAATCTCCATAGACAAAGCAAAGCCAGGAATGAAGCTTGCACAGGAAATTATAAATGATACAGGAATGATTATTGTTCCTGCAGGTATTGAACTTACACATTCTCTCATAGATAAACTTGCAAGAATGAATATTGATTTTTTGTATGTAGAAGGAAAAAGACAGTTACCTCCAAAGGAAGAAGTATTAAGGGAGCTTGAAGAAAGATTTAAAAAAATTAATGATCCCCAGACTCTTTTAATAAAACAAGCTTTAAAGGAACATTTTGAGGAAATTTATAAGTGAATGCGAAGGTTGTTCTTGAAAAGATTGAAAAAATTGAAAATCTTCCAACTATACCTTCAATTTTAAGGAAAATACTTGGTATTATTGAAGACCCTAAAGTATCTCTTCAGAAGATATCAGACTTTGTTGCTTCAGATCCTACTCTAACTGCAAGAATACTAAAAATGGTTAATTCACCTGTTTATGGTTTTCCTGGAAGAATATCTTCTGTAAATCATGCAATGTTAATCTTAGGTTTGAATGCTTTAAAGGGCTTGCTTATTGGAGTATCTGTTTTTGAAGTAATGAAAAAAAATATGGTAGGACTTTGGGAACATTCTCTGTCATCTGCAATATATGCAAGAATTATAGCTACAAGAAAAAATCTTTCTTCTCCAGAGGAAATTTCAGTAGCAGCACTACTTCATGATATTGGGAAGGTAATTCTTCTTATTGCCTTTAAAGAAGATTATGAAAAAATTATTCAATCAGTAATGGCTAAAGAAAGATTTCTTCACGAACTTGAAAATGAATATTTTGGGATAACCCATGCTGAAGTTGGTGGATTTGTTGCAAAAAAATGGAATTTTCCTCTGAAACTTACTGAACCAATAATGAATCATCATAGGCCCCAGTTAAGCAAAAATTTTGAATTAGAAACTGCTATTGTTCACCTTTCAAATATACTTACTCTTTCAAGAGGAATTGGTTATTCTGGTGATATATTCGTAAATCCAGTTAATGTTTCTGTTTGGAATCTTTTAGACTTTAAATACGAAGATATTAAAGATATTTTTAGAGAAGCTGAAGATCCTATCACTTCATCTAAAGAGATTTTTGCATCTGATGAGTAAAAAAATAATTGCAATTAGTAAAAATGAAGAAATTAAGCAGTTAATAAACAATACTTTAGAATATAATAATTACGAAATTTCTTTCTACAGTGATTTTAATAAAGCCCTTGAAATTATTTACCAAGAAATTCCAAATTTAATTCTTATTGATACCATAAATGCTCAAGTTTCGGAGATATCCTTAATCAATAATCTCAAAGATGATCCAATTTTTATATCAATGATAATAATCTTTATTGTAGCCGATGACTTTACATGTGATAACTGGAAAAATAATTTAATTGATGATTATATAAGAATTGGAAGCTTGATTAAAGAACTAAAAATGAGAGTTGAACTCTCCTTTGAGAGACTTGAACGCATGGTAGCTACTAACCCGCTGACAAAGCTTCCGGGGAATCTTATCATTCAGAGGGAAATTCAAAACAGACTTGACAGAGTAGAAATTTTTGCTCTTGCCTATGCAGATTTAGATAACTTCAAACCCTTCAATGATAAATATGGTTTTTCAAGAGGTGATGAGGTAATAAAAATGTTAGGTCGAATAATAATGAACATTGTAAGGACTGAACAACCCCATGGAAATTTTATAGGACACATTGGTGGAGATGACTTTGTCTATGTAATGAAGCCTGAGTTAATTGAATCTACAACAATCAGAATAATCGAAATATTCAACAATCTTGTAAGAAATTTTTATGACATTGAAGATCTTAGAAAAGGATACATAGAATCAGTTAACAGGCAGGGAGAAAAACAGATTTTCCCAATTATGACTCTTTCTGTAGGCATAACATCTAATAAATACAGAAAGTTTAAACATTTTAGTGAAATGGCTGAAGCTGCATCGGAGATGAAATCAATTGCGAAAAAAAATCAATATTCAAAGTATGCCATTGACAGAAGAAAGAATTAAGAACGATTAAAATCATTATAAAATAGCCATTCTTCTTACAATAAATCTGTAAAATAAAATTATCAAAGTTATAACTCCAAAGGAAAGTGAGACTTCCATCCATGTTGGATAATATTTTTCTGCAAGGGGTATATACCAGTTGTAAGCAATAAGGCTTACATTGAATCTATTAATTATTACTCCAAAGGCAATAACAAAAGCAGTAATTCTAACTAATTTTGCGTTATTTGTCTTTACCGCATTTATTAAAATCATAGCTGGAGCTAATACAAATCCAACAATTTCTAATAGATACCAGTATCCATAGTTACTTTTTAGGTAATGCCAGTTATCATTATGTGCAAGGTCAAAAAGTTTAAGTATTAAATATACAAAAAGGATAATTATCAGAGCCTTTGCAAGTCCTATTGTTTTTCTGTCAAATTCTTTAGGTTCGAAATCTTTCAGATGTTCCCTGAAAACTCTATGAGATATTGTGCTTTCAATGATAACCATAGAAATTCCAGCAAATAAAGCTGAAATAAGAAAGAATAGTGGAAGCATATCAGAATACCAAAGTGGATGGATTTTAGTAGGTGCTACTAAAAATAGACCTCCTAATGCAGATTGATGACCACCTGCTATGATAACTCCAAATACAGTTGCCCAGATTCCAAGTTTTGAAAAGAAATCCCTAAGCTTGTCTTTCCCAAGCCATTCAAAGAATGCAGGAGCCCATTCAATCAGGCAAATTATAATATACAAGAAGAAATGCCAGGCAATAAGAAAAAGTATAGAATTTAATCCCCAGGACCAAAAAATTACATAACCAATACGATAATATCTACCAAGGTCAAACATTAATGCAAAAACAGCAAAGATATAACCAAGCAGACTTGATAGAATTGCTGGACGGGCAAATTTTTTATAATCCTTTGCTCCAAAAAGATATACAGCTGTTCCCAATGTAAGTCCCGGTGCTGCAAGGGCAATTCCTGCAAGTATATCAAAGCTAATCCACAATCCCCAAGGATAGGTATCAGACAAGTTTGTAGCAGGACCAAGTCCGTAAATAAGTCTGTAAATCATTGAATAAAAGGAAAAGGCAAGAATTAAAAAGGCAATAAGAAATGGAAGTGTAGCATGTCTTGAAATATAATCTTTAAAAGTCATTCCAAGAAGTATTTTTTCCTTAAACCAGCTATTCCTTTCCATCTTCTCCCTTCTACAATATTTTATTTACTATCTTTTTCATTCTGTTCCCTAATTCTGTTATTCTGAATTTTTGTTTTGTCATTCTTAGGCGTAGCCGAAGAATCCAATACTTTTTCTCCCTTATTTTTTGAAATCATATAATAGGCAGCCCAAACCAATGGTGCAGCAGCAACAATTTCAAGGACTTTTACAGTAAAAAGAAAATTTTTACTGTAAGTTGGAATTGGAGTTTTATCAAGTTTTGGGAAACCAAGCTTTTCAAAGGAAACTGTTGAAATATATAGCCAGTTTGTTCCACCTGCTTCATGCTCTCCATAAACATGATTTATATATCTTTCTGGATTATTATTTATTTTTTCATGGGCGAGCCTTAACATTTCACTTCTTGGACCAAATCTCATCACATCAGCAGAACATATTTCAACACAGGCAGGAATTCTTCCTTCTGTGATTCTATCAAAACACATTGTACATTTTGTTATCTGTGGAGTAATTGGATCATAGTATTCATAGGCTGGTATATCAAAAGGACAGGCAATCATACAGTAACGACAGCCAACACACAAAGAAGGATTATAAAGAACTGCTCCGTAAGAGGTTTTCTTAAAGGCATCTACAAAGCAAGCATTAAGGCAGGCTGGCTCAGCACAATGCATACATTGTTTTTTAACATAAACTGGTGTTCCTCCATTGTAAAATCTGTTTACAACAGTAAACTCTCCAGCGAGGGTTCTACGAATTCTATCAAAAACTGATGGTTTTTTATCCTTTGATTCTTCAAACTCTTTAAGAGGTCTATTAGGATTTTTGTTCCATTCATTGCATGCCCATTCACATCTTCTGCATCCTATACATTTTGTAAGGTCAACAAGTACAGCATAAGGTTCCTTTGGGAATTCCTTAGTTTTTTCATATTTCCCCCAATTTCTTCTGTTTGCAATATTTCCTGTTGCCTTTTTAGAATCTTGAACTATTCCTTCATTCTGCACTGCTTCTTCGTAATTCTGATCCCTTATTTTGTAATTCTGCCCCTTTATTTTGTCATTCTGAGGCGAAGCCGAAGAATCCCCACATAAACCAATTAAAGTCATTCCAGCTATTGTTAATGCTCTCTTAAGAAACTCTCTTCTGTCCATTCTTACCTCAAAAATTTAATACTTTTTATTTTCCTTAAGCATTCCCAAAATAATAATAAAGGCAAATATTGAAAGAACCGCAATAACATATTCAGCACCATGATGCGAAAAAATTTGCTCAATTATATACATTTCCTAAACCCTCTGCTTTTCTTTCATGACAGTCAGTGCATTTTTTGGGTTTATCAATCTCCATATTTTCATGACATTTTATACACATTGTATGATAGGCGGACTGAAGTCTCGGTCTTCCCAATGCCTGTGAATCAAAGGATGAACCATGACAGCTTATACAAATGGGAGGATTTTCCTTCTTTGACTCCGCTTCTTCCTTGCTTTTATGGTGACAGCCATTACATATTGTTTTAAGATTACCGTGAAATGTTGTTGCAAGTCTACTTTGATTTGATATATCTGTTAGTTTTTTAATCATTTTGTAATGAGGCATTTTAACTGCTTCAAACTCCTTTTCAATATGTTTTATTGTAACTTCCTCCTTCACTGTTTTTGTTAAAACAGTGAAAGGAGAAACTTTTTCAACTTCTCTTTTACCGCTATGGCAACGGTTACATATTTCTTTATTGCCTATATCTGTTTTAATTGGAGCAATAAAATAATGGCAGCCCATACAATCTTTTCTATTAATCATACTTCTGTGACAGCCCTGACAGCTCATTTGAGAAGTCTGTCCATGATAGGCAGTAACTATATTTATAAACCCACCTTCATGCTTACCCTTTAAATCATGACATTCTTGGCAACCTTTTAAAGTTTCATGATGACAGACCCTGCAGGTTCTGTTATTCTTTTCGTGAAATTCATGATTAAAGGGAACTCCCTTCATTTTTGCTCCTTCAATGTTTATAAAGGCTGTCTTTGGCTGGTCTCTTTCAGGTCTTGGAACATCTCTAAGCTCCTCTAATGTTTTATATTTCCCGGTATGGCACTTTGAACATTGAATTGGTCCTGATTCTTTTGATTCTAATTTATTTTGTAAATGGCAGTGTAAACAAAGACTATGAAAGGCTTTTTTGGTATTTAATTCTTTTTCTTTTGCTACTTTTACAATTTTTGAAAGCTCTGGACCTCTTTTTTTACTAAAGTCATGGCAGTAATAGCAGGACTGCTCTGTACCACTCTCATAGACTAAAGCAAGCTCTTTATTTTTCTCTTCAATGTCATAGGTATGATGGCAAAGGCTGCAGTCATTTTGGTGTTTTTTAACATGTTTATCATGAAGGGCAAAATCAAAATCAAAAACCGGATATTTTATTTCTTTATTTTCATACTCTCTTTTATGGCATTCTCTACAGGAAAGTATAACAGGACCTGTTTTTTTATTTTCAATACTAAAGGTTTGATGACATCTTAAACAGTTTTCATGATAGGCATTTTTTAATTCCTCAGGATTTTTCCTGTTAACAGCCTTTGGAAAATCAAAGGAAAACTCACCAAATTTATTTTTATTGTGACATTCATGACAGGTTTGCTCCTCAGATTTTTTCAAATTCTTTGAAATAGATTCAACATGTTTTTGATGATCAAATAAAACTGTACCATACTGAAGCCTGCCAAATATTTCTTTATTGGCAATGGTTACAACATCTGATTTCTGATTAGAATAGCCACTTAAGGACCTATCTGAACTATAAATAACAATCACCAAAAAAGCCAAAATTAATAAAATTAAAATTAAACCAGATTTTTTCATGCTCTCATCTCTTCAGGAATTTCCATTACTTCTGCAATAATATCAGTTAAAAATTTAACGTGGACACCAAGTTTGTAGTAAACATTCAAATCCTCAATTCCTTTGTGACAGGTATGACATGGTGCAATAACTATTTTTGCACCCGTATCTTTTATTTGTTCAGCTTTAACTTTGCCCCCTTCAATTCTTGCCATTTTCCATGGTGGTCCTGCATCTATCATCCCACCACCCGCTGAACAACAGTAGTTGTATTCATAATTGGGATTTATATCAATAAAATTCGCACAGGTTTCATTAATGATATATCTAATCATATCACCCATGCCTCTGTATCTTACAATGTTACAAGGATCCTGAACTGTAACAGGCTCTTCAATCTTCTTTGCAATTTTAATTTTTCTCTCTTTTATCAACTCATAGAAAAACTGAACGCCATGAATATATGGTATAGGTTCCTCCTTCCAACCAAGCAATCTCACACCTTCATAAACTCCTGTTCTGAAAGCATGCCCACATTCACCCATTACAATCCTTTTTACATTTAATTTGAAAGCCACTTCATAATGCCTTCTGACAACCATTCCCATTGTTTCTGAATCTTGAGCATAAAAAGACTTATTTGTATAATCCCAGCCATCGCAGTCAGGCATAGTCCAATCAACACCAGCAACAATCATTATTTTTGCCATGTTTGTAAGAAGTCCTGTCATATACTTTGCTTCAAGTCCGTGGGCAAGATAAAGTATTTCAGCATTCTTTTTACCAAGAGGAATTCTTGCATTTTTTATCTCTGCCCTGAGTTCATCTTCAAGCCACTGAACCGTATCAAGCCATTCATCCTGTCTGAACCACAACATATTGGTTGTCTGCATGTGACTTAATGCCTGATCCTGAATATACTGAGGAACTGCACCTATCAAACAACATATCCTTCTTGCAAGACCAATTAAATAAGCAATATCAATCCCAAAAGGACAGAATTGAACACATCTTCTGCAAAGATTACACTCTGAAAAAGCTATTCTTGCATATTTTTTTATGTCATCCTTACTTACTTTTCCATCCTTTTTGAGTATATCCCATATTGTTTGCTTAACCTTGGCAGCAGGTGCATAGGTTGGGTCATTGTTATGGGATAGATAATGATGACAGGAAGTAGAACACATTCCACATCTTACACATGTTGTAACAAAAGTTTTAAGCCTTGCAGAGGCTTCTCCTTTTAAAACTTTATCAATAGCTTTTTTTATTCTATCTTCATCGATACTTTCTAAGGTTTTGTCAATTCCTATGTCTGTAACTGGTTTTCTTTTAAATTCTGTCATCTTAATAATCCTTTGAATGTCTTACTGCACCAAATTCACTTCCAGTATGCGCCCTTGTTAACCAAAAGAAAAACATGTGACTCAGCCTTGTAAAAGGAATTGAAATTAGCATAATCTCACCTGTAATCATGTGAATAGTAAGCATTAATTTATAATCAAGCAAAAGCTCATAATGAGCTAAAAATCCAGTTATAAAGGGTGCTGCCACTAAAGCAATTGCTAAATAATCACCTTTTTCAGTTAAAAATCTTACATCGCTTTGAACAATTCTTCGAATCAAAAGTAAAATTAAACAAAATATAACAATCAATGTCATCGCATCGGCTAAATCCTGAGGTATACTCCACCAGCTAATTTTCCATGAATCATACCAAAGTTCAATATGTCCTGATATGAAAATAGGAGTTAGAATTACGCATACATGAAAAATGTATGTAATCATAGTAAACCAGGGATGTTTTCTCATGCTTATACTTCCATAGGGTGTTAGCCAGTGTATGATAGACCTTAAAGTATATTTCAAACTAAGATAGGGATATATTACTTTTTCCTTCTTTGCTAATTTTATAGTAATCCAGATACGATAAAACATACCTATGAAAAATACAATAAAGGCTAGCCATACAAGAGGTCCTCTTACAAGAGTATAAATTGACGGATCTTTAAAAAACTGCTCCATTACAGAAAAATCTCCCCCAATTTAAGAACTCTTCTATAATACTTGCCATTTTTAATGCACCTTACTAAGACTTTATCTCCGTCAGGACTAAATATCGGTTCCCAAAGCATATCAAAGGTATCCTTCCCAATTCTTCCATCAAGGACAATGAAAAAAAATCCTTCTTTTTCCGCCTTTGCTAAAATGTTTTTTCCATCTGGACTAAATTGCGGAGTCCATACTCTATCAAAGGCTTCTTTCCATGGTTCACCATCAACAGCAACAGTCCATTTATGGTTGTCTCTTACTACTGCTGCAATTCGTTTTCCATCGGAACTAAAAATCGGAGGTAGCACTGCCTGAGAAAAAGTTTTCTTCCATAAAATTCCATCAACAGCAACAGTCCATTTTCCAAATTCTGGTGAAACAACTGCTGAAATATGTTTTCTATCAGGACTTACCCTTTGATTCCATAATTGAACAAAGGATTTATTCCAAAAAGGCTTCCCATTTAAAAACAGCATCCATCCCTTATCTGTTTTCACAGGGACACATACATCCTCCTCATTTACAAAAACAGGTTCCCATGCATTAGGGAATATTTCATCCCAAAGATTTCCATCAACTGAAACAGTAAATTCCTGCTGAGAAAGTCTAACTGTAGCTGCAACTTTACCTTCATTGCTAAAGTTTAATCCATAAACAGAGATGAAGTTCCTATCCCAAGCTATACCATCAATAGCAACAGTCCACACACCTTCTTTAAAGCTGAATATATCAAGAACTTGAGGATTTTTTGTTCTAACATAGCAAGCTGTTTTTTTACCATCCGGTGAAATGAATAAATCCCTTGCATCAAAGAAAAGATTATCCCAAATTTTTCCATTTACACAGACTCCATAGGAATCTGTTTTTTTAATATTAAATGCTATATTGCCACCATAAAATTGAAGATTCCATGCATAATCAAAGGTTTCTTCAAGAAGTTTACCATCTACTGCCAATGTCCATTCATAATTTTTTAAAACAAGACAGGCAAGAGAATTATCAGGATGAAAATTTAAAAAACAAACTCTTTCAAAGGTTTCATCCCAGATCTTACCATTTATAGAGGGAGTAATTTTTTTGTCTTCAATTTCTGTAATTGCAGCAATTTTTTCTCCATCTGGACTTACAATGAATTCATGGACAAGGGAGTATTTTTCTTTCCATTCATCAACATTACATATGAGTTTTTCCTTTGTTTGCCAATCCCAGTTGAACATGTTAATCGTTATCTATTAAAAAAAAGATTTAAAAAAAAGTCAAGTATTTTAACTATCTGATAAATACATGGAAAAACTTAAGAAAAGAAAACCTCTTTAGATAAATTAAAGTTTTATAGCTGTCTTAAGAACTTCGGTAATGAAAGGATTTTGAGATTTCTTAAGTTCATCGAATTCTTCTGGTGTATATACAATCGGTTCAATAGGTAAGTCAGTAAGTTCAAGAATCTTTCCAATACGTTCAAAAAATCTCTCTTTAAAATCACCTATTATAAGTAAGTCTATATCACTACCTTCGTGAATCTCATTTTTAGCAAAAGAACCATATAAATAAACCTCCCTTACAGGAAATTTTATTTTCATTTCACTGACAAGTTCTTTTATTCTATTAATAATTTCTTTACTGTGTTCAAGATTAATTCGGCAGAGTTTACACATTTTTCAGCATCATCCTTTTCATAAAACTCAGTTGGAGCAAGGTCTCCACCGAGTCCGTTAGGATATCTTGTGGGAATATAAAACATATCAAGAGTTCTTGCATCTTTCATTATAATTTTAAATGATTCATCATGCTTGATACATTCATTTACGAGTTCTTTTAACATATGAGTCATAATTGAGGTGTATCCTTTCTCATAAAGATATGCTTTAAGTGCTTTTTCGCCACATTGTTGAGCTTGAAAACAACTCCATTCATAATTGCCATCCTCAAGACTATCCCTCGCAGCTTTGAGATCAGCCTCTGATTGTTTTAGCCATTTAGAGGTAATTTTTCTCATTAATTAATTATAACTTAATGCATGAAATTCATTACAAAGACCAGAAACTCTTTGATAGGACTTTCTTAAGGTTCTGTAATAGAGTATTGTTTAGTTGTCTTGAGCAGTATTTCAATTGAAGATAGAATATCTATTAAGTGACATGGGGATACAAATACAGGGGGTCCTTTTGATGAACCTCATGTTATAATAACATTATGTTTGCTCAGTATCAGGCATTTACATGGGAAGGAAAAGGTAGAAATCTAAAACCTGTTATAAGGATTCCAAAGCATAATATAGATGAACTTTACGGCATTGAAAAACAAAAAAAATTAATTATTTCAAACACAAAGGCATTTATTGAAGGAAAAAAAGTAAACAATGTTCTTTTATGGGGTGAAAGAGGAACAGGTAAAACCACTCTGATAAGAAGTCTTCTTAATTATTTCAAAAATACACCTTTAAGAATGATTCAGGTTCTAAAAACTGACATAATCACAACTGCCTATCTTTATGACATAATCTATGAAAATGGCGAATATAGATTTATCATCTTCATTGATGACCTTTCATTTAATGAAGGTGAGCAGGAATTTAGAGACTTAAAGATTGTAATGGATGGTGGAATTGAAGAAATACCTGATAACTCGTTGATTTATGCTACTTCAAACAGAAGAAATCTTATGCCTGCGGTATCAAAGAGTGAAAATGAACTTTTTCCTGAAGATAGCATTCAGGAGCGTGCTTCTTTACTTGAAAGATTTGGTTTAAGAATAGGATTTTACAGATTTTCAGAGGAACAATATTTTGAAATAGTGAGGCATTATGCAAAAAAAGATGGGATAAACATACCCGATGAGGAATTATTAAAAAAAGCCCGTGAGTGGGCTTTAATTCATGGAACAACAGGACGTTCAGCTTATCAGTTTATTTTAAGCCTTCAGATTGGATTTTGAGATTAGCTTGCAAATTTGAAAAATTCAATAGATGGAAATCATCGGATAAGTTTATAGCCCTATTGGCTATTTTAAGTAAGACCAAAGTATTGACAAAAAAATAACAAAAGGGATATCTTAAAACTTCAATGAAAGGCATTATCAGATATATAGGCAGAAAAACTATAGATTTATGGCTGTTTTTGGGTAAGATGTTTATATTTCTGATAGAGTCTTTATACCATATTTTCACTCCTCCATTTAAATTCAAAAATTTTCTAAGACAGGTAAGGTTTTTTGGTAATAAATCAATTATTGTAGTGATATTTACGGGTGGCTTTAGTGGAATGGTTTTGGCTCTGCAAGGATACTATGCACTTAATAAATTTGGAGCAGAAGCATTACTTGGGCCTGTTGTTGCTCTTTCTCTTATAAGAGAACTCGGTCCTGTTCTTTGTGCTCTAATGGTAACAGGAAGAGCAGGTTCTGCTGTGACAGCAGAAATTGGAATTATGCGTATTACAGAACAAATTGATGCTCTTACAGTCATGGCAGTTAATCCCATGAAGTATATTGTGGTGCCAAATATTCTTGCTGGTATAGTTACTTTTCCTATTCTAACTACGATTTTTGATGTTGTCGGAATATATGGTGGATATCTTGTTTCTGTTCATGCACTTGGTCTCAGTGAGGGTACATATTTTTCACAGATGGAGCTTTATGTTGATATGGAAGATATTAGAATTGGTTTATATAAATCATTAAGTTTTGGACTTCTTGTAACCTGGATATGCACTTTCATGGGGTATTACTCAGGTTATGGTGCAAGAGGTGTTAGCAGGGCGACAACTAATGCTGTTGTGCTTTCTTCTGTTGTTATTCTTCTGTGGGATTACATGCTTGGAGCTTTTCTTTTATGATAGAGATAAAAGAGCTTCAAAAGTCCTTTGGGAAACAGCAGGTTTTAAAGGGAGTTAATTTGGTTATAAATGAAGGTGAGGTAACTGCTATAATTGGAAGAAGTGGTGGAGGTAAATCTGTTCTTCTTAAACATATTGTTGGATTACTGAAGCCAGAAAGAGGAAATATATTAATAAAAGGTAAAGATATAACAAAACTAAAAGGAAGCAAACTTGATGAAATAAGAGCAGATATCGGAGTTGTTTTCCAGGGAGGTGCTCTCTTTGACTCAATGACTGTATATGATAATGTTGCTTTCCCATTAACTGAAAAAATTAAATTAAATAAAAAAGAAATTTATGAAAAAGTTATTAAGGCATTAAGTGATGTAGGGCTTCAAGGTATGGAGTATAAATATCCAGCCGAATTAAGTGGAGGAATGCGTAAAAGAGTTGCTCTTGCAAGAGCATTAATAGCTCATCCCAAAATAATACTTTTTGATGAACCAACCACAGGTCTTGACCCGATTTTAGTAAGGTCTATTCATAAATTAATTAGAGATACTCAAAAACTCTACGGATTCACAGGCTTAATAATAAGCCATGAAATCCCTGAAATTTTTGAGATTTCTGACAGAGTTGCCATGCTTCATGATGGAAGAATTGTAGCAGTTGGTTCACCAGAAGAGATTCAAAAAAGTGATAATATAATTGTAAAAAGTTTTATAATGGGAATAGAAAATTGGGAGGAATTATGAAAAGGGAAAATCTTGAGATAGCTGTTGGAATATTTGTTTTGATAGGAATTATTGCATTGGGATATATTTCCTTTAAGCTTGGTAAAATTGATTTTTTATCAGGCGGATATTATACTCTTTATGCAGAGTTTGACAAAGTTGGAGGGATTAAAAAAGGCTCAGTTGTTGAAATTGGAGGAGTGCCTGTTGGTTCTGTTGAGAAAGTAACTCTTAATAATAAATACCAGGCAGTGGTTGAATTAAAGATACTAAGTTCAATTAAGCTTCCTGATGATTCAATTGCTTCGGTTAGAACAAAAGGTTTAATTGGAGAAAAATACATCCAGATTACACCCGGAGGCTCTGACCAATATATTGCTCAGAATGGTAAAATTAGAGAAACAGAATCATCAATAGACATAGAGGAGGTATTGTCAAAATATGTGTTCGGAAAAATTTAAAATTTTAATTGTCTCCATTGTAGTTTTATTTTCATCTGTTTGTTTTGCCGAAGACAAAGTAATTATTGACCTGAAAGGATGCATTGAAAGAGCAGTGAAATTCCATCCAGAACTTGGTGAGTATAAACAGGATATTGAAATTTATAAAGCAAAACTTGGTGAGGCTAATGCCGCGGTATATCCTCAGATTGAGCTTATGGCTTTGGGAGGTCCGTCTCCTGAAGCTCGTAAGGAATCAATATCTCCAGTGATAAAAACAGATGTAAAATCAACTTCTATTAACGGTATATTTGGTATGATTACAATGCAGATTTTACAGCCTCTTTATACCTTTGGAAAGATTTCAGGATATAAAACTGCAGCAGAGTCAGGTATAAAGGTTTCTGAGGCAGAACTTGAAAAAAGGCGTTCAGAGGTCATTTTAAAAGCAAAGGAGCTTTACTGGAGTCTTTCTATGATAAGAGAATTAAGAGGGCTTGCCAATGAGATTAAAGACGAACTTGAAAAAGTAATAAAGAAAACAGAGGAAGATTTAAAAAAAGACATACCCTCTTCTGATGAAATGACTCTTTATAAACTTAAAACCTATCTTGGTGAGGTTAAAAGAAATTTAAATGAAATTGATAAAAATGAAGCAATAATAATTGAAGCAATAAAATTTATGACAGGACTCCCAAGAAATACCAATATTGAGATAATAACCCATCCTTTGAAATATGAGGAAGCATATATAAAACCTGATGAATTAATTTCAAAAGCTCTTGTTTTAAGACCTGAAATTATACAGATAAAAGAAGGGCTAAGAGCAAAACAGGCTTTGGTTGATGTTGAAAAGAGCAATCTTTATCCTCAGATATTTATACTTGTCAAAGGTACTCTTTCAGGTGCAACAAACAGAGATAGAATCCACAATCCCTATATTTCTGACCCTCTCAATGAATCAATGCTTGCTGCTGTGCTTGGGTTGAAACTTAATATTGATTTTGGTATAACTAAGGGTAAGATAAGAGAAGCAGAGATTGAATATAAAAAAGTACTCGAAAAGAAAAAACTCGCAGAAGAGGGTATCCCAGTTCAGATAATGAAAGCCTATTATGAACTTCAGGAAGCAACAAAGTCTGCTCGGGATATGGAGGAGGCTTATCAGAATGCAAAAAAATGGCTTGTAACTGCAGATGCCAATATTGATATGGGAATTGGAGAGAAAAAGGATCTTGCAGATGCTGTCCTTGCCTATGCAACTACAAGAGTAAATCAACTGAAAGCTCTTTACAATCAAAAAATGGCAATTGCAAATTTACTTTATGCATCTGGGCTTGATAAAGAGGAAAGGGAGGTTAAGTAATGAAAAAGATATTGATAATTTTATTAATCTTACTTTTTACTTCATCTATTGCTTTTTCTGCGCTTTCACCTAAGGAACAGATTAAAAAAACAGTAGACAATGTAATAAGTATTCTCAAGGATCCTAAATACAAAGGAGAAAAAAATTCCCATCAAAGAAGAACTGCATTGAGAAATGAAATTGGAAAAGTTTTGGACTTTGAAGAGATGGCAAAACGCTCTTTGGGCGTTTATTGGAAAGAGAGAACCCCTCAAGAGAAAAAGGAGTTTGTTGATCTTTACAAAGACCTTCTTATAAGATCCTATAGTGGAAAGATTGAATCTTATACTGATGAGGAAATAATTTATACAGATGAAAGAATTGAAAATGGCAAATATGCTGAGGTAAAAACAAAAATAATTACAAAAGACAAAAAAGAAATTCCCATTGATTACAAACTTTATTTCAATGGAAAAGAATGGAAAGTTTATGATTTAGTTATTGAAGGAGTTAGTCTTGTTAGTAATTATCGTAGCCAGTTTAATAAAATAATTCGAAATCACTCTTATCAAGATTTAGTCAAAAGAATGAAGATAAAACAGGCAGAAGAGTTATTAAGGGAGAAATAAAATGTACAGATTGGTAATAATTGAAAAAAGTAATTTAATTCAAAATTTTTTAAAAAATTCTTTTCTTTCTAATAATTTTTCAATTCATTCATTTGCTGAACCTGAGGAATTTCTAAAGAATTTTGACATAATTAAACCAGACTGTGTTTTTTTAGATGAAAACATTGCTGAAATGAATTCGATAACTTTTTGTGAAACTTTAAGAAACAAATACTCTCTCCTTTTACCAATTATTCTACTTGTTAATTTCCATTCTTCTATTGATTTACAAAAACTGAAAAATTTAGGGGTGGATTTCTTAATAAAGCCTTTTGATAGTCAAGCATTGATTGAAAAAATAAAATTTCTGCTAAAGATTGAGGATAAAAAAATGACAGTTGCTGATGTGACTGCCCCAGAGGAGAAAAAAGTCATAGAAAAAGAAGTAGTAAAAGAAGACACACCAGAGGAAATATTTGAAAAAATTAAACCATATTTAAAAAACGAAATTAGAAATGAATTGAGAGACCTAATAAGACAATTTGAGGAGGCTTTAGAGAAAAAATATGCATAAACACGGAATTTCTATTACAGAAACATACAGTCCTCAAGGAATTGAGTCAAAACTTTATAATTTCTGGGAAGAAAAAAGTTTTTTCAAACCAGACTTAGCTCCTAATAAACTACCATACTGTATTGTAATTCCTCCTCCAAATGTAACTGGAAGTCTTCATATGGGACATGCTTTAAATGCTACACTGCAGGATATTCTTATAAGATGGAAGAGAATGCTTGGATACAGTGCACTTTGGATTCCTGGGACAGATCATGCTGGAATTGCTACTCAGAATGTAGTAGAAAGACAAATCATTTCTGAGGGACTTAATAGATATCAGCTTGGAAGAGCTCAGTTTCTTCAGAAAATCTGGCAGTGGAAAGAATCCTGTGGAGGAAGAATCATAGAACAACTAAAAAGAATTGGTGCATCCTGTGATTGGTCACGTCTTCGATTTACAATGGATGAGGGACTTTCAAAGGCTGTTAAGGAAGTTTTTTTAAAACTTTTCGAAGAAGGATTAATATACAGAGACCTTAAACTGATAAATTGGTGTCCAAGATGTCATACAGCCCTCTCTGATCTTGAAGTTGAACATGAAGAAATCGAAGGAAAACTCTATTATATAAAGTATCCATTAAAAGAAGATTCTACTCAGTTTATCACAGTAGCAACAACCCGTCCAGAGACAATGCTTGGTGATACAGCTGTTGCTGTTAATCCTGAAGATAAAAGATATAAAAATATGATTGGAAAAATTTTAATTCTTCCACTTATAAATAGAGAAATTCCTGTAATTGCTGACAGCGCAGTGGATATGGAATTCGGTACAGGTGCTGTAAAAGTTACTCCATCCCATGATTTCAACGATGCAGACATAGCTCAAAGACATAATCTTCCTAATGTGTGCGTAATAGATGAAGAAGGGAAAATGACTGATGAGGCAGGAAAATACAGAGGCATGGACAGATATGAAGCAAGAAAACGAGTAATTACAGATCTTGAAGAAGTTGGACTTCTTGAAAAAACGGAAAAACATAAACATGCAGTTGGACATTGTTATAGATGTAAAACAGTAATTGAACCCTTTCAAACCGTTCAATGGTATGTGAAAATAAAACCTTTAGCAGAAGAAGCAGTAAAAGTAGTTCAGGAAGGAAGAATTCGTTTTATTCCTGAAGGATGGGTTAATAATTATTATGCTTGGATGCGTGATATAAAGGACTGGTGCATTTCAAGGCAACTTTGGTGGGGACACAGAATTCCTGTCTGGTATTGTGCAAAGTGTAAAACAGAAAAAGGCATTGAACAGGGAGATTTGATAGAGATTTTATTTTATAAACCCATTACTCTTAACGGAAAAGAAATATGGGGTGGTACTTATAATGAACTAAGAAAAATAGGTATTACAAAGGAAGAAATTGAACAGAGAGCAAAAATAATTAAAATTCCAAAAGAGGTTCTCCCCTTTGCAAACCATGATGAACCTAATGGCTGTCCTAAATGTGGAAATGAAGAAATAATTCAGGATCCCGATGTCTTAGATACATGGTTTTCATCAGCACTCTGGCCCTTTTCAACTCTTGGATGGCCAGAAGAAACTGAAGATTTAAAAAGATTTTATCCTACCAATGTTTTAGTTACAGGTTTTGATATAATCTTTTTCTGGGTTGCAAGAATGATAATGATGGGAATGAAATTTATGAAAGAAGTTCCCTTCAGAGATGTTTACATTCATGCCCTTGTAAGAGATGCAAAGGGGCAGAAAATGAGTAAATCAAAGGGAAATGTAATAGACCCTCTTGTAATGATAGAAAAATACGGAGCAGATGCCTTTAGGTTCACTCTTGCATCCTTTGCAGCTCAGGGAAGAGATATTAAATTTTCAGAGGATAGAGTTGAAGGATACAGACATTTTGCTAATAAAATCTGGAATGCTATGAAATTTATAATGAATTTTTATAATTTGCGAACAAAGGACAAAGTTAAATTAGAGGAATTGAAACTCTTTACAAACAAATGGATCCTGTCTAAACTTTCCGAAACAATTGAAGAGACTAATAATGCACTTGATTCATATAGATTCAATGATGCGGCTAATTCAGTTTATCAATTCCTTTGGCATGAATTTTGTGATTGGTATATAGAACTTTCAAAGGTTATTTTATACTCTGAAAGCGAAGACAAGGAAGAGACAGTTAATTGTCTTTTCTTTGTTTTTGAAAATATTATTAAACTTTTACATCCCTTTATGCCTTATATAACAGAAGAGATTTGGCTTAACATATTAAAGAAAGAACACTCAATAATGATTTCTTCTTATCCAACAAAAGATTTGATATCAAGAGACGAAGAAGCCCAGGAAAAAATGGAATACGTAATTGAAGCAATATCGGGGGTAAGAAGTATACGAGGAGAATTAAACATATCGCCTTCATTAAATCTCGAGGTATTTATCAAACCAATATCAACTAAGGCTGAAAAGATTTTAAATGAAGGCTATACATTTGTCTTAAAACTTGCTAAAGCAAAGACATTAACAATAAGTAAAGATATTATTAGACAGAAAGGCTCTGCCATATCAGTGAAAAAAGATTTTGAGATTTATATTCCAGTTAAAGAAATGATAGATATAGAAGAGGAGAAAAAGAGGCTCCTAAAGGAACTTCAAAAGACCGAAAGGGATATAAATTTTCTCAATAAAAAGTTAATGAATGAAGATTTTATAAAAAATGCACCAAAAGAAGTAGTTGAAAGGGATAAAGAAAAATATGAAGAGCTTTTGATTAAAAGTGATAAAATAAAAGAGAATCTTAAAGTTCTTGAAGAATTAAAAGATTAGGAGGCAAAAATGGAAGAAAAAATAGAAATTGAAGGACAGAATATGGATATTGTTGAAGCTGAATTTTTGACTATAAAACAAAGTACTGTGAGGGCCATAGAAGCAGGGACTGCAGAAATGCAACAAATATGTGCATTAAGCGTTGATACAGAAAAAGCTGAGATTACTCAGGGAGCAACAGGTTTTGTGAAATCCAATGAGTTAAGCATGAATCAGTGCATAAGCGGAATTTCAATGGGAGAAAAGACTGATATAAATTTCTCCCTTTGCCCTATTGCTATTGGTAGACAAAAGGCAGAACTGAAAAAATCAGCGGCAGGCATATTAATAGGAAATAATTTAGAAGTGAAAAACTCTGCAAGCGTGATTGTAATAGGAAATAATATTCAGGGCAATGTGACAACTCTTTTTGACTGGAAGAGTGCTCTTGCAGTTACTGCTGTTGCAGGAGGAATTTATGGACTTTTAAGGCTTTTTCTTAAAAAATAATGTTCAATTTTCTTGTTGATGAGCTTTTTAAGATAGCAATATTAGAAGATGTTGGAATTGGCGATATAACTTCAGATATAATTATCCCTCAGAAATCCATAGCAATTGCAGAGATTATTTGCAAAGAAAACATGATTCTTGCAGGGATTCCTTATGTAAAAAGATTCTTTTCAGTCCTTTCAAAATATGTAAAATCTGGGAACTTCTCTTTAGAAGAAAACTACAAGGATGGTGACTTTATTGAAAAAGGTAGTGTTATTGCTTCTTTGAAGGGCAATGCAAGATTTTTACTTGCCGGTGAAAGAAATGCTTTAAATCTCTTACAAAGACTTTCAGGTATTGCAACTTTTACAGGGCAGTTTGTTAAAAAGGTGAAAGACCTTCCAGTAAAAATTCTTGATACAAGAAAAACAACACCTGGATTACGATTTATGGAAAAATATGCTGTTAGGATAGGTGGAGGGAGTAATCATCGTTTTGCTTTATATGATGCCATTTTAATTAAAGACAATCACATAAAAATAGCAGGCTCTGTAGAAGATGCGGTAATAAAAGCAAAAAAATTTAGTATTTATCATAAAATTGAAGTTGAGGTAAAAAATATTCAAGAACTTGAAAAAGCTATTCAGGCAGGAGCAGACATTGTAATGCTTGATAATATGGATGTTGAAACAATAAAAAAGGCTGTAAAGATTGCAAAAGGCAAGGTTTTAATTGAAGCTTCTGGAGGAGTAAATCTTGAAAACATAAGAGAAATTGCACTCACTGGTGTAGATTTCATCTCTATTGGTGCTTTAACTCATTCAGCTAAGGCAGTTGATATAAGTATGAAAATCAGGGAGGTTTTATGAGTATTAGTTATAAGAAAGCAGGAGTTGATATTTATGAGGCAGAAAAATTTGTAAAGATGATTTCTCCTATAGTTAGAACTACCTTTCGTAAGGAAGTCCTTACTGATATTGGGCTTTTTGCAGGCTTGTTTAAATTGGATATAAGAAAATATAAAGAACCAGTTCTTGTTAGTGGAACAGACGGAGTCGGAACAAAACTTAAGATAGCCTTTCAAGCAGATAAACATGACACAGTAGGTATAGATCTTGTTGCTATGTGTGTAAATGATATTTTAACATTGGGAGCAGAGCCTTTGTTTTTTCTTGATTATTTTGCCACAGGAAAACTTAATGCTGAAAAAGCCTCTCAGGTTATAAAAGGAATTATTGAAGGATGCAGGCAGGCAGGTTGTGCATTGATAGGTGGTGAGACAGCTGAAATGCCAGGTTTTTACAAGAAAAATGAATATGACCTTTCAGGTTTTGCTGTTGGAGTAATTAACAAAAGTGACATTATTCATGGAAAAGCAATAAATGAAGGAGATGTCATAATTGGTGTTGCCTCATCAGGACTACACAGCAATGGTTTTTCTCTTGTAAGAAAAGTCCTCTTTGATATTGGGAAAATTAAAATTGACCAGTATGTTTCTGAGCTTGGATGCAGTATTGCTGAGGAATTGTTGAAACCGACTGAAATTTATGTTAAAGCCTATTTTACTCTCAAGGGAAAGGTTAAAATCAAAGGAATGGCACATATAACAGGTGGTGGAATTCCAGGAAATCTACCAAGAATTTTACCTAAGGGTAAGACTTCTGTGATTTATAAAAATAGTTGGGAAATTCATCCAATATTTCAATTTATTCAAAAAATTGGCAAAATAACTGAAGTAGAGATGTTTAAAGTTTTTAACATGGGAATTGGTTACATTTTTGTTGTTGATGCTCAAGATGTTAAGAAAGCATTATCCCTAATAAATAATAAAGGATACAGAGCCTACTTGATTGGAGAAATAGTAAAAGGAAAAGGGGAAATAAGGATTATATGAAAATATTTCATAGAGAAGCTCAATTAGGAGAAGTTTTTTTTAAATTTATAGAATTCTACTTAGAGCCTCTGATAATTTTTTACCCTGAAAGATGTGAAATAATCTATATGAATCAGCCTGCAAGAGATTTTTTAGGTGATAAATTAGATTTATCAGAGTTTTTTGAAGAACAGGAATACAGAAATTTTATTAAATTAATTCATGATTGTCATACCAAAGAAGAACAAAGAGTAATAAGTTATAAAAAAGATGACGGAACTAAGGGAATTTTGCTTTTTAGTTTATATCCTGTTGCACAAGAAGATTACAGAGTTGTAATTTTTAAATTTCAAGATATAACAGAAAAGATAAAAAAGAAAGAAGAAAAAAGAAAAAGAAATGCCCAGTTGATAATGCAGGATAAACTAAAATCAATAGACCTGGTTACTTCAAGCATATCCCATGAAATAAACAATATCTGTAATTTTATGGTCAATAATCTAAAAGTTACCTTTCAATGCTGGCAAGATGTTTCTAGTCTTGTTAAGGAATATGAAATTGAAAATGGTGAATTTTTATTAGGAGGAATATCATCCTCAGAGGTTGATAAGGTTATTCCTCGACTTATGATTTCAATCATTGAAGGAATAAACAGAATTTCAGATACCGTTGATAATTTTAGAAGATATATTAAGGAAGGTTTAAAATTAGAATCTTCAATTATTGATATTAATGAAGTTGTAAGAAGAGTTGTTACCATTCTTTACAATCATATCTTTATGTATACTGAAAATTTCAATCTTACTCTCACTGAGGGATTGCCTAAAATAAAAGGTAGTATGCAAAAAATTGAACAAGTCATAATAAATTTGTTAATAAATGCTTTACAGGCATTACCTGACAGAAAAAAGGGGGTGTTTCTGTCCACAGGTATAAAGGTAGATAGAATATATATTGAAATTAGAGATGAAGGTGTTGGAATCCCTAAGGATATAATGCCTTATGTATTTGAACCTTTTTTCTCAACTAAATATTCAGCAGGTGGTTCAGGACTTGGTCTTTATCTTTCAAAAACTATAGTAGAAGAATTAGGAGGAGAGATTAAGATACAATCAGAGGAAAATATAGGAACTCAGATAATCATTTATTTACCCTATTTTGATAAAGATGGAAAATTTTAATTATTCCATAGTAATTGTAGATGATGAAAAGGATTCTTTATATACCTATTCACTTATTCTGAAACAAGCAGGAGTTAATGATGTTGTTTTAATTCAAGACCCTCGAGAACTTCCGATCCTTTTAAAGGAGAGAACGTTTTCTGTTATACTCCTTGACCTTTCTATGCCCCATGTTTCAGGTTTTGAGCTTCTTAAATATTTAAAAATTGAGTATCCTGAAATTCCTGTAATTATCCTAACAGCAATAAAAGAAATAGAAACAGCTGTTGAATGCATGAAAATAGGTGCCTGTGATTATCTTTTAAAACCTGTTGAGAAAAACAAGTTCATCTCATCAATAAAAAAAGCATTGGAAATGAGTCTATTAAAGGAAGAGATCTCAGGATTAAAGCATAGATTAATAGAAAATAAACTTGAACACGAAGAAGCCTTTTCAGAGATTATTACAATAAATCAAAAAATGATTGGTATTTTTAAATACATAGAAGTAATATCCAAAACAGACCAGCCTATTCTCATAACAGGCGAAACAGGAACAGGAAAGGAACTTATTGCAAGAGCAATTCATAAAGTAAGTAATAAAAGAGGAGATTTTATAGCTGTCAATGTGGCAGGACTTGATGATACAATGTTTTCTGACACACTTTTTGGACACAGAAAGGGTGCCTTTACAGGAGCTATTTCAAATAGAGAAGGGCTTATTGCAAAGGCTAAGGGAGGAACTCTTTTTCTTGATGAAATTGGTGACCTTACTGAAGCCTCTCAACTTAAACTTTTAAGATTTATCCAGGAAAAAGTTTATTATCCTCTTGGTTCTGATATTCAAAAAAGTACTGATACAAGAATAATCTGCGCAACCAATCAAGATATACTGGAAATGGTTAATAAGGGAAAATTTAGGAAGGATTTATTTTACAGACTTAAAGCCCATCATGTTCATCTGCCACCTTTAAGAGAAAGAAAGGATGACATACCAATTTTACTTGATCATTTTATTGTAGAATCTGCAAAGCATTTGGGAAAGAAACCTCCAAGTTATCCAGAAGAACTATTAATACTTTTAATGAATTATAATTTCCCAGGCAATATAAGAGAATTAAAAATGATAGTTTATGATGCAGTTGCTCGCTGTAAATCTCACATTTTGTCATTGGATATTTTTAAGGATATGATAGATATTAGTAATGCAATAGATAAGGAACTTAAAAGTGAGATAGTCAAGTTTTATATTCAAATGAGATTTCCTGATAAACTTCCCACATTAAAGGAAATGGAAGAACTGCTTGTCCATGAGGCATTAAGCAGAGCAAAGGGGAATCAGGGTATTGCAGCTTCAATGCTTGGTATCACAAGACAGGCACTTAATAAAAGACTTCACAAAAAAAACAACCCCTGAAAAATTTTTTTCTGAATTATTTATGTAGCAACTAAAGTTGCACCCATTTTTTGCCAGAACTGATTAAATTTTATATAAAATTTCTATGGCATAAAAATTGCTTTTAAAATTTAAACATGAACCGATTAACTTTTTCCATACAGCCCCCTAAAAAGTTTAATCGGTGGAAAGGGGAATGCTTGAGGTATGAAGCCTTAGCGTTCCCTATTTTTTTAAAAAAACTTTATAAGGAGGAGGTTATATGGAGTTAACGAGAAGAAGTTTTCTGAAAATCTCCAGCGGCGCTCTTCTTCTTAGCTCACTTGGGCTTAATCTTAAGCCATCAAAAGCCTATGCAGCAGAGCTAAGAACTAAGGGTGCTAAGGAGACAACAACAATTTGTCCTTACTGTTCTGTTGGTTGTAGCATAATTGTATCCGTTAAAGAGGGAAAGGTAATTAACACAGAGGGAGATCCAGACAGTCCAATTAATGAAGGTACTTTATGTCCAAAGGGAGCTTCAATTTATCAAATGGCAAACAATCCTTACAGAGTAACTGAACCCCTTTATCGTGCACCAGGTGCTACGGAATGGAAAAAAGTATCATGGGATTGGGCATTAGACAGAATTGCAATGCTTTTTAAGAAAACAAGGGATAAGTATTTTATTGAAAAGAATGACAAAGGTCAAGTAGTAAACAGAGTAGATGCTATTGCTCATGTTGGTTCAGCTGCATTAGACAATGAAGAATGTTATCTACTTTCGAAATTATTGCGTTCATGGGGGCTTGTTTATATTGAACATCAAGCGCGAATATGACATGCTCCTACTGTAGCGGCTCTGGGAGAGTCGTTTGGTAGAGGAGTAATGACAAGTCCTTGGAATGATTTTAAAAATTCCGACGTCATTTTAAATATGGGAGGTAACACTGCTGAAAACCACCCTATATCAATGAAATGGATAATGAAAGCAAAGGAAGAAAGAGGAGCAAAACTTATTGTCGTTGATCCTCGCTTTACAAGAACTGCTGCAAAGGCTGATCTTTATGTTCCCATTCGCCCAGGAACAGATATTGTATTTCTTGGTGGATTAATTAAATACATTATTGACAATAATCTTTACTTTAGAGATTATGTAATAAATTATACAGATGCTTCATTTCTTGTAGATCCAAACTTCAAACTACCCGATGAACTTGATGGAGTATTTTCGGGATATGACGAGAAAAAGAGATCCTATGATAGATCTACATGGAAATTTCAACTTGATGAAAGTGGAATTCCTAAGAAAGATGAAACCCTTCAAGACCCTCGTTGTGTATTCCAATTACTTAAGAAACATTTTTCAAGATATACCATAGATGTTGTATCAAATATAACAGGTGCCCCAAAAGATAAAATTGAGGAGGCATACAGAATTATTGCTTCCACTGGAAAACCCGATAAAACTTGTTCAATATCCTACGCAATGGGATGGACTCAACATACAGTTGGTTCTCAAAATATAAGAGCTTTTGCAATCATTCAGCTACTTCTTGGAAATATAGGTATGGCTGGCGGTGGATTTATGGCTCAAAGAGGGGAATCAAATGTTCAAGGGTCAACTGATGAGGGATTACTGTTTCATATTTTAACTGGATATAATCCAACACCTGTTGCTTCTGATGTTGACCTTAAGACGTATATTGAAAAATATACACCAAAAACAAAGGAACCTAAAAGTTTAAACTGGTTGGCTAACAGACCGAAGTATATTGTTAGTTATCTAAAAGCACTTTATGGAGATAAAGCAACAAAAGATAATGATTTCTGTTATAGTTATTTACCAAAAAGAGAGGATGGTAAAAATTATTCATGGCTATATTTGTTTGATGATATGTATAAAGGCAATATAAAAGGATTTTTTGCTTGGGGGCAGAATCCTGCCTGTTCCGGTGGAAATTCGATCAAGACAAGACAAGCTCTTGCAAAACTTGACTGGCTTGTATGTGTAAATCTATGGGATAATGAAACAGCATCTTTTTGGAAAGGTCCTGGAATGGATCCAAAGAAAATAAAAACCGAAGTATTCTTTCTACCTGCTGCATCTTCTGTTGAAAAAGAAGGGAGTATAACAAACTCAAGTAGATTATTACAATGGAGATATAAAGCAGTAAATCCTCCGGGTAAATGTATGCCAGATGCAGAGATTATCAACGAACTTTATTTCAGAGTGAAAAAACTTTATGAAAAGGAAAAAGGAGCCTTTCCTGAGCCAATCATTCATCTTACTTGGAATTATGGAGAAAAAGATAAAAATGGGAAAATAAAACATTTTGACATCCATAAAGTTGCAAAAGAAATGAATGGATACTTTACTGAGGATATAGCAGTACATCCTATTGATAAAAAATCTTACAAGAAAGGTCAGCAGGTTCCAAGTTTTGTCCTGTTAAGGGATGACGGTTCAACTGCCTGTGGAAATTGGTTATTGTGTGGTTCCTATACAGATGCTGGCAATATGATGGCAAGAAGAGGAAAGGAAGACCCAACAGGTCTTGGATTATATTCAAACTGGGCATGGGCATGGCCCTTAAACAGAAGAATAGTTTACAACCGTGCAAGTGTTGACCCACAGGGCAATCCTTGGGATCCAAAGAGAGCTGTAATCAAATGGGATGCGGTAAATAATAGATGGGTCGGTGATGTACCTGATGGACCTCAGCCGCCACTTGCAATGGAGGGTGGAAAACTTCCATTTATTATGAAGCCACTGGGAGTAGGAGCAATATTTGGTTCGGGACTTTCAGATGGACCATTTCCAACTCATTATGAACCTCTTGAATGTCCATTCCAAGAAAATCCGTTATATAAAAAACACAGAATAAATCCGACAGTAAAGCTATTTGAAACAGAATCTGATGTCTTTGTTTACTGTGATACAAGATATCCCTATGTTGGAACAACATACAGGGTAACTGAACACTGGCAGACTGGCGTAATGACAAGACACAAAGACTGGTTACTTGAAATGGAACCACAGATTTTTGCAGAAATAGATCCTGTTTTAGCAAAGGAAAAGGGAATAAAGAGCGGAGACAAAGTCATAGTATCTTCAGCAAGAGGTAAAATATGGGCAATTGCAATTGTTACTCCAAGACTTCAGCCAATAAAGGTTATGGGACAAACTATTCACATTGTTGGATTACCATGGCATTATGGTTGGAGATGGCCAAAGGATGGTTCTGGTGGTGATAGTGCAAATATTCTTACTCCTTCAGTTGGTGATGCAAATGTTATGACTCCTGAATCAAAGGCATTCATGGTAAATATAGAGAAAGCATAGGAGGTGAAAAATGGCACGTAAGGGATTATTAATAACACCAGATATATGCATAGGTTGCAGAGCCTGTCAGGTAGCATGTAAAGAATGGAATCAGCTTCCAGCTTCAAAGACAAAGAATAATGGAACTCATGAAAATCCACCAGACCTTGATGCAAACAACTTCAATAGAATTCGTTTTATTGAGCATGCCGATACAAAGGGATTTCGCTGGCTCTTTGTGAGCCACAGATGCATGCACTGTGGAGAGCCTGCCTGTGTTCAGATTTGTCCTGTTGGAGCATTGATAAAGGATAAGGAAACAGGCATTGTTTACTATGACAAAAACATATGCATAGCTTGTCATGCCTGTAAACCTGCTTGTCCCTTTGACATACCAAGGTATGACCAGGGTGGGAAAGGCAAGATTGCTAAGTGTCATCTATGCATTGACAGGGTTCGAGCAGGACTAACACCAGCTTGTGCAAAGACCTGTCCAACAGGATCAATTAAGTATGGAGACAGAGATACTCTAATAAAGGAAGCAAAAGCGAAGGGATTCAAGCTCTATGGTGAGACAGACTTTGGTGGATTGGGAGTAGTGTTTGCCCTTAAGGATTCACCAAAGATTTATCAGCTTGCTGAGAATCCGAGAATATCCGAGTCTGTTGCTTTCTGGGGCTCTGTATTAAGAACACTTGTAGGAAGAAGTAGTTCAACAACATCTTTCATTAAATATCTCGCTCATAAATCTACTGAAGAAGTAAAGAAATAATCAACTTAAAAAGGGAAGGATTTAATCCTTCCCTTTTTTCTTAGTTTAATTATAAAAAATTTAATTTCATTATTAATCTTGTAAATTTAACCTTATTTTGTTAAAATATTTAGAAATTTAATTTTGAGAGGTGTTTTATGGAAAGGGTTGAAATAAGATGGCATGGGAGGGGAGGACAGGGAACTGTCACTGCTGCAAAGGTTTTTGCAGATGCCTGTTTGAGTGGTGGCAGATATGTTCAGGCATTTCCTGAGTATGGTCCTGAAAGAGCGGGAGCACCACTTAGAGCATACAATAGAGTAAGTTCAAAGGAACTCAGAATGCATTGTCCAGTTTCAAATCCTGATGTTGTTGTAGTTGTTGATCCCACATTGATAGAAAGCATTGATGTTACAGAAGGAGCAAAAAATAATGCTTCCTTTATTGTTAATTCTTCTAAAGATCCGAAGGAACTAAGAGAAAAACTTAAATTAAAACCAACACAAAAACTCTATGTAGTAGATGCAACAAAAATTGCTATTGATTGCTTTGGAAGACCGCTGCCAAATTCACCAATGGTTGGTGCTTTAAACAGAGTAACTGGTTTGGTTAATTTAGAAACCCTTCTTGAGGATGTTAAAAAAAGCTTTGGTAAAAAGTTTGCCCAAAAAATAATTGACGGTAACCTTTTGGCTGTAAAGAGAGGTTACGAGGAGGTGAAAGAAGGATGATAGGATGGAAAGACATACCCCCAGGAATGGTAATTCTTGAACCAGGGAGTGCTCTTAAATTTAAAACTGGTTCATGGAGAGCCTTTAAACCAAGATGGATAGAAGAAAACTGCATTCAATGTCTATTATGCTGGCTTTACTGTCCGGACAATGCAGTCAAAGTTAAAGATGGCAAAAGACAGGATTTTGATTTTGAATACTGTAAAGGTTGTGGACTTTGTGCACTTGAATGTCCTGGTAAAAAGGGAAATAAAGCAATTGTAATGGAAGAGGAGGTAAAGTAATGACAAAGGTAGTGGCTGTAACTGGAAATGAAGCAGTAGCAAATGCCTTCCGTCAGGTAGAACCTGATGTATGTGCAGCCTATCCAATAACTCCTCAAACAGAGCTTATGCAGAGATTTGCCGCTTTTGTATCCAATGGAGAGGTTAAAACAGAAATGATTCTTGTTGAAAGTGAACACTCTGCTATGAGTGCCTGCGTTGGTGCTGCAGCAGCAGGTGGAAGAGTAGCAACTGCCACCTCTTCTCAGGGACTTGCTTTAATGTGGGAAATTTTATTTATTGCCTCAGGATTAAGACTTCCAATTGTAATGCCTGTTGTAAATAGAGCACTTTCAGCACCTATAAATATTCATTGTGATCATTCGGATGCAATGGGTGCAAGGGATAGTGGATGGATTCAGCTATGGAGTGAAAATGCTCAGGAAGCTTATGATAACACAATTCAGGCATTCAAAATTGCTGAAAATATGGACATAAGACTTCCTGTAATGGTCTGTTATGATGGTTTTATAATAAGCCATTCAATAGAGCGAATTGAGTATCTTGATGATGATGTTGTTAAGGAGTTTGTTGGTGAGTATAAGCCTCTTTATCCTCTCTTGGATATAGATAACCCAAAAAGTTATGGTCCATTGATTTTAACAGATTTATATCATGAAGTAAGAAAAGCTCATTCAGAGGTTTATAAAAAAGTGCCGAAGGTTGTGCTTGAAGTGGCAAAGGATTTTGAAAAAATATCAGGTAGAAAATATGGACTATTTGAATCTTATAGGCTTGATGATGCAGAAATTGGAATTGTTATCTTGAACTCTGCAGCTGGAACAACAAAGGATGTAATAGATGAATATAGAGAAAAGGGAGTGAAGGTAGGACTTCTTAAACCAAGGCTTTTCAGACCTTTTCCTTACGAAGATGTAGGTAAAGCATTAAGTCACTTGAAAGCAGTATGTGTTCTTGATAGAGCAGATGCCTTTGGTGGTTCCTTTGGTCCCCTTTATCTTGATATTTCGGCAAGCCTTTGTAATTTTAAAGAAAAACCTGTTTTAATTAACAGAATATATGGACTTGGTGGAAGAGACTATATGCCAGAGCATGCTCAACAGGTTATTGAAGAGTTACAGGAGATATCAAAAACAGGAAAAATAAAAATACTTAAAGAATACATAGGAGTGAGGGAGTAAGATGGCTACACCATTAAACCTAAAAGAGCTTTCAAAACAGGAATTAAGATTTACCTCAGGTCATCGTTTATGTGCTGGATGTGCAGCACCAACCGTGGTTAAAATGATACTTCTTGCTGCCTGTGATTATCCCGTTGTTGTAGCATCTTCTACAGGATGTCTTGAAGTTTCATCATGCATATCAACATACACTGCATGGAAAGTGCCATGGATTCATAATGCCTTTGAAAATGCTGCAGCAACATTAAGCGGTGTTGAAACAATGTATAGAGCATTAAAAAAACAAGGAAAACTTGATAAAGACATAAAATTTATAGCAATTTGTGGAGATGGCGGAACCTATGATATAGGGTTTCAGAGTCTTTCTGGTGCAATGGAGCGCTGGCATAATATGCTTTATATATGTTACAACAATGAAGCATATATGAATACAGGAATTCAGCGTTCTGGTGCTACTCCAACATATGCTGATACTACAACATGTCCAGCAGGCTATGAAATCCCTGGTAAACCTCAACCAAGAAAAGATTTAACAAAAATTATGGCAGCCCATGGAATTCCATATGTTGCACAGGCTGCACCATCTCACTGGCCTGATCTTATGAAAAAAGTAAGAAAAGCCCTTGAAATAGAAGGTCCGAAATTTATGAATATTTTCACTCCCTGTAATCGTGGCTGGAGGACAAGAACAGACGATGCTATTCTACTTAGCAAATTAGCTGTTGAAACCTGTTTTTGGCCTCTCTATGAAGTTGAAAATGGAGTTACTCGAATTACATATAAACCAAAAGAGAAAAAACCTGTAGTTGAATTTTTGAAAGCTCAAGGAAGATTCAAACATCTTTTCGAACCGGGAAAAGAAAAATTAATTGAACAAATTCAAGAAATGGTTGATAAAAATTGGGAAAGGCTTTTAAAAGAAGAAGAGATGTTTTCTTCAAAAGAAGAAGCTAAGTAAAATCTTTTCGGCTCTCTGTTTAATGAACAAAGAGCCGTTCTTTTTTTTATTTATTTTTGTTATACTATTAGATATCACTTTTTAAAGGTGGTAAATGGATCAAGATGCTTTAACACAAAGATATTTGCCTGTTCTAATAGTGATAATTATTTCTTTTATTATTGGATTTTCTATGCTCTTAATTAGTAAATTGCTCCGTCCAAAAAGAGCCTACTCATTAAAATTAACACCCTATGAATGCGGTATCCCCACAAATGAAGATACATGGGAGAGATTTAATGTTAAATTTTATATTGTTGCTCTGGTTTTTGTTATTTTTGATATTGAAATAATTTTCCTTTATCCCTGGGCTTTGGTTTACAAAAAAATTGGTTTTTATGCCCTATTAGAGATGTATCTTTTTATTTTTATTTTGTTAGTTGGCTACTTTTATGCAATAGCTAAAAAAGTTTTTAATTGGAGCAAAGAATGATACACGTTATTGATAAGACAACAGAGGTTGTAGAAATAGAGGAGGGTTTTAAAGTAATTCCAGCAGCTAATGCTATTATTACAACAATCAATAAAATAGCAAGCTGGGGTAGGCGTTCTTCTCTCTGGCCACTTACATTCGGACTTGCCTGCTGTGCTATAGAAATGATGGCTACAGGTGCGTCCCATTATGACCTTGACAGATTTGGGATAATTTTCAGAGCATCACCAAGACAGTCAGATGTTATGATCATATCAGGAACAGTAACTAAAAAGATGGCACCAGTTGTAGTTAATCTCTATCATCAAATGGCAGAACCAAGATATGTTATTGCAATGGGAAGTTGTGCCTGTAGTGGTGGAGTGTTTAATACTTACAGTACTGTTCAGGGAGTTGATGAAATTTTGCCAGTAGATGTTTATATTCCTGGATGCCCTCCAAGACCTGAAGCTTTAATTGAGGGATTATTAAAATTGCAGGAAAAAATTAAAAATGAATCCTATCGCAAAAGAGGTTGTATTTCTGGAGTTTGCTTAATTGATAAATCTCAAAGAGGGTGTAGTTATGAATCCTGCAGAAATAGTGAAAAAGATTAGCGAAAAATTTTCTGAAGAAGTTTTATGGTTTGTATGTTTTCGAGATGAGTGCTCAATTGTTTTAAAAAAGGAAAAAGTAAAAGAAATTTTAAGATATCTCAAAAATACTCCAGGTTTGGAATTTGACTATCTTGTGGACCTCACAGCAGTTGATTATCTTGGTTTTAGAGAGCCTCGTTTTGATGTTGTTTATCATCTAACTTCAATTAAGCACAGACATCGAATAAGAGTAAAGGCACAGGTGCCTGAAAAGGACTGTTGTATAGATTCTGTTACAGATTTATGGGCAACAGCTAACTGGTTTGAAAGAGAATGTTTTGATATGTTTGGTATTCACTTTAATGGACATCCAGATCTTAGAAGAATACTAATGCCTGAAGACTGGAAAGGTTTTCCTTTAAGAAAGGATTATCCTGTAAGAAGTGACCTTGGTGATGGAGAATGGGAAACTTATAAAGAATTAAAGGAAACTGCAAAGGCCTGGAAGGAAAATGCAGAATAATGACATAAAAGTAAAAGAACTCACAGTAAATATGGGTCCACAGCATCCTGCAACTCATGGAGTTTTACGTCTTGTTCTTGAACTCGAAGGAGAGGTAATAAAAAAATGCATTCCCCATATAGGTTACTTACATAGAGGTATTGAAAAGCTTTCAGAGGATTTAACCTATGTACAAAGCCTTCCTCTCACTGACAGAATTGATTATCTTTCAAGTATGGTAAATAATGTAGGATTTTGTGTTGCTGTTGAAAAACTCATGGGCATTGAAGTCCCGGAAAGAGCTAAGTTTATAAGAACAATGATGGCAGAAATGGCAAGAATATGCAGTCATCTTGTATGGATCGCAACCCATGCTCTTGACATTGGTGCAATGACAGTTTTTTTGTATGCCATGCGAGACAGGGAAGAACTTCTTGAAATGTTTGAAATGGTATCAGGTGCGAGATTAACTGTAAGTTATCCAAGAGTTGGTGGTGTAAGATGTGATATTAACAATAGATTCCTTGATAAACTTTATAACTTCATAGAGAAGTTTCCTAAAAAAGTAGAAGAGTATGAAACATTAATAAACCGTAACAGGATATGGCTTAAAAGGACTAAAGGCGTGGGAGTTATTACTGCTCAAGAAGCTATAAACTGGGGATTAACAGGTCCTACATTAAGAGGTTCTGGTGTCTATTATGATGTTAGAAAATTTTTCCCCTATGATGCTTATGAGAAAGTAGATTTTGATGTTCCTGTTGGTAAAAATGGGGATGTATATGACAGATATCGATGCAGGATGCTTGAGTTCAGGCAGTCTGCAAGAATCATTAAACAATGCATTGAAAAACTTCCTGAAGGTCCTATTCTTGCTGATAATGCTTTACGAATAAGAATGCCAGAGTCACCTCTAAAAATCGATAAAAAAGATATTATCTTTGAAATCTACATTGAAGATAAACAAATTCAAGAATTTATACAAAAGTTTACAGAAGTTTATGCCTCAGTAGAGGCTCCCCGTGGAGAACTTGGATTTTATATTGTTTGTGATGATTCCTCTAAGCCTTACAGAATGAGAGTTCGTGCACCATCCTTTGTTCATGCAGGAGTTTTACCTAAATTATGTGAAGGCTCCTTAGTGGCAGATGTTATAGCAAATATTGGTTCAATAGACATAGTTTTAGGAGAGTGTGATAGATAATGGATACTCTTTATATCATTGCAATAACAATTATTAAAACAGCAGTTTATTTTGGAATTCTTATGCTTCATGTTGCCTATGCTACCTATGCAGAAAGAAAAGTAATCGGACATATTCAGCTAAGACTTGGTCCTATGGTTGTAGGTCCTCATGGAATCCTTCAACCAATTGCAGATGTTATTAAACTTCTTTTGAAGGAAGATATTGTCCCAGCAAAAGTAGACAAAGCAATTTTTAAGGCAGCTCCTATCATTAGTTTAACTGCAGCATTAAGCACCTTTGCTGTAATTCCAGTAGATAAGAATTGGATTATTGCAGATATAAATGTAGGTTTACTTTATGTTATTGGTATTGCAGGAATAGGAACATATGGAATTATTTTTTCAGGATGGGCATCAAATTCAAAATATGCATTCTTAGGAGGTCTCCGGTCTGCAGCACAGATGGTAAGTTATGAGGTAGCTTTGGGATTAAGCCTTGTTGGTGTTATATTGATGGCAGAATCTTTTAATTTGACAGAAATAGTTAACAAACAAACTGAATACTGGTATGGAATGTTTTTATTCCCTCAGATTATTGCCTATTTTGTTTTTGTAGTAGCAATGTTGGCAGAGACTAACAGATTACCTTTTGACCTTCCAGAAGCTGAAACTGAACTTGTTGCAGGTTATTTTGTTGAATACTCTGGAATAAGATTTTCTCTCTTTTATCTTGCTGAATACCTTGCAATGTTTTGCATGTCTGCCCTTGCAACAATATGTTTCTGGGGAGGTTGGACTGCTCCACCAATTTTGATAAAGACTTTTCCTATCCTTGAATTTGTTCCTGGGTTTGTATGGTTTCTTATAAAAGTTTATTTTCATATATTCTTATTTTTTTGGCTAAGAGGTACTTTACCAAGATATAGATATGACCAGCTTATGGCAATTGGTTGGAAGGTGTTAATTCCATTAGCTTTAATAAACATTGTTGTTACCTCAATTGTTAAATACTACTACTGAGAGGAAAATGAAGCTTAAAGAAGTAATAAATAAAATTTTTTTGATTGAGATTTTTAAAGGGCTTTTCCTTACATTAAGGATGCTTTTCAGTAAATCTGTAACAATCCAGTATCCTTTTGAACGAAGAGAAGTCTATGATGGTTTCAGAGGAAGACATGCTCTTGTTAGAGATCCTTTTACAGAAAATGATAAATGTATCGGATGTATGAGATGTTCAACAGTTTGTCCTTCAAGATGTATTTATATCAAAAGAGAAAAAAGAGAAAACAAAATGGTTGTTGTAGATTATATTATTGATGCCTCAAGATGTATTTATTGCGCATACTGTGTTGAAACCTGTCCAGTTTGTGCTTTAGTCCTTACAGAAGATTATGAATATTCCTCCTACAAAAGAAAAGAATTGATTTTTAATAAAGAACAACTTCTTAAAAACTGGGATGATTTTGCAAGTAAATGGAAAGATGATTTTTATTTCAATAAATTCTGGCAACCCCCAGGTATAAATCCATCAAGATGGCCTAAGACAAAGAGAGAGCAAAAGCCTATCCAACTTAGAAAAGTTGTAGAGATAAGGAAGGAGGAAAAAAATGAATCCAATAATTGAACATGCTTTTTTTATATATTTTTTTGTAAGCCTTTGTATTTTAAGTATTGCTGTAATTGCTTCAAAGAATATTATTCATAGCGCTTTTTCCCTATTAATTTTTCTTCTTCATATAGCAGCAGTGTTTCTGTTTTTAAATGCTGAATTTCTGATGATTATTCAGATTATTGTTTATGTTGGTGGAGTTTTGGCTCTGTTTATTTTTGCTATAATGGTGATGAATCTTCGAGAAGAGTTAAGGCATAAAAGATTTGTAAGATTTTCTTTCTTAGGGTTAGCTGTTAGTTTAATTTTTTTTGCAAGTCTTTATATTTTCTTAAGCAATGTAAAATCAAATCAAAATGTTTTAACTTACTCTGATACAAATTTACTTGGTAAGCTCCTTTATTCCTATTATCTTTTGCCCTTTGAAATACTTTCTCTTGTTTTATTGATTGCTCTTATAGGAGGAATTATTATTGCAAAAAAGACTCCTGTTGATGGGGATAGGAGATGATTCCTCTTAGCTGGTATTTAATATTGAGCGCAACTTTATTCAGTATAGGTTTAATGGGTTTTATTATAAGGAGAGACCTGATTGTAATGCTTATGTGCCTTGAAATCATGTTTAATTCTGTAAATGTTGCCCTTGCATCCTTTAGCTATTACAATTCAAATTTGTCAGGTCAGATTTTTGTTTTGTTTTCAATAGCAATTGCTGCCTGTGAGGCTGTTATCGGGCTTGCAATTGTTCTTGCTATTGTTAGAAATACTGGTATTAATCACTCTGATGAGATTAATAATCTGAGAGGTTAAGATGGAAAAATATTATGTTTTAATCTTACTTTTTCCTCTTGCTGGATTTCTTTTTAATATTCTGATTGGAAGATTTGTAAGCACGAAATTTGTAAGCTGGGTAGGAAACCTTTCTGTATTTGGTTCTTTAGTCTTTTCCCTTTTTACAATTTCAGATGTCTTTCAAGGAAAGACTATTGAATATAATTTCTATACATGGATACTATCGGATGATTTAAAAGTTAGCTTTGGCTATCTCATAGACCAACTCACTGCAATAATGCTCTTTGTTGTATGCTTTGTTGGCTGGCTTATTCATATTTACTCTGTTGGATATATGCATGGAGACCCTGGATATCCAAGATATTTTGCTTATCTAAATCTTTTTGTATTTTCAATGCTCCTTTTAGTAATGGGTAATAACTTGGTTATGCTTTATTTTGGATGGGAAGCAGTAGGATTATGTTCATACTTTTTAATAGCCTTCTGGTATCAAAAGAAATCAGCCTCTGATGCAGGTAAAAAAGCCTTTATTGTTAATAGAATAGGTGATTTTGGATTTGCTATCGGTATTTTTCTTCTTTTTATCAGTGTTTATACTTTAAATTACACAGATGTTTTTCAGAAAATTCCTGAACTTCAGGATAAAACATTAAATATACTCGGATGGCATATTGATTTAATTACTCTTATTGCTTTACTTCTTTTCTGTGGTGCTATTGGAAAATCAGCACAGATTCCTCTGTATGTATGGCTACCTGATGCTATGGAAGGTCCCACACCTGTAAGTGCTTTAATTCATGCTGCCACAATGGTTACTGCAGGAGTATTTATGGTAAGCAGGCTCAGTCCTCTATACAATCTCTCAGAAACAGCTCTTGCAGTTGTAGCAATTACTGGTGCTGTAACAGCCTTTTACTCAGCAACAATAGGACTTGTTCAAAGAGATATGAAACGCATTATTGCCTATTCAACGATAAGCCAGATTGGATATATGTTTGCTGCCAGCGGAGTAGTTGCCTATGGCGCTGGTGTATTTCATCTTTATACTCATGCTTTCTTTAAAGCTTTGTTGTTTTTAGGAGCAGGAAGTGTAATGCATGCAATGGCTGGAGAGTTGGATATATATAAAATGGGTGGTTTGAGAAAGAAAATGCCAATAACATATATAACTTTTTTAATAGCTGCCTTAACTATTGCAGGAATTCCGGGTCTTTCTGGATTTTTCAGTAAAGATGAAATTCTTTGGTATGCCTTTGCCTCTGCAAAGCCCTATGGAAAATTTGTCTGGATTCTTTTAACAATTACCGCAGCTCTTACAGCTTTTTATACCTTCCGAATAGTTTTTGTTGCCTTCCACGGTAAATTTAGAGGAACAGAGGAGGAATTTAAACATGTTCATGAATCTCCTCCTATTATGACTATTCCATTAATAATTCTTGCAGTTGGCTCTGTTTTTGTTGGATACTTTTCAGTTCCTCACTTTCTTGAACCTTTATTAGGTGAACCTAAGCTTGCAGTATCCCTTCAACAGGAGAAAATTGTAATGGCAGTCTCCATTATTGCGGGTTTAGTTGGAATTGCTACTGCGTGGTATATGTATATTTTAAGACCAACAGTACCTGAAAATTTAACAAATACCTTTAAGGGATTTTACAAAGTTTTATGGAACAAATACTATGTAGATGAATTATACAGTTTTCTCTTTGTAAGACCAACTTTGTGGTTTGCAGATAAATTTATAGAGAAAATTACAGATATAAAGATAATAGAAGGAATTGTTAATGGAATTCCAGCTCTTATTTATAAAATCGGTAGTCTTATAAGACCAGTTCAAACAGGACAACTTCAGCAGTATGCAATATTTATGATTTTGGGAATAATTGTTTTTGTTTTAGTGATTCTTAATATGTGAGGTTGAAAATGCATGAAGAAACAGTAGTTCAAAATATTATTTACAGGGAACTAAGAAAACACCTTCTGATTTCTCTTTTACTTATTGCATTAATTGGTGGTTCTATCATAAGTTTTGGAGTTGCTGCGAATAACTTAGAGTTTCCTATACTTTCAACTCTTATATTTTTCCCTATTGTCGGCGCTGCTTTTATAGCTATACTTTCAAGAGATAAAAAAGAATTAATAAAACTTTCAACGCTTATAATTTCAATAATTGAGTTTATTCTTAGTGTTCCCCTATATCTTTCATTTAACAAAGCCACTTATGAGATGCAGTTTAGGGAGGAGTATTTATGGATTCCTCAATGGGGAATTAAGTATTCTCTTGGGGTAGATGGAATAAGTGTTCTATTTATTTTATTGAGTAGTTTACTTACAATTCTTTGCGTAACGGTCTCGTGGAAAGAGATTAATAAGAAGATTAAAGAGTTTTATGCATCTTTGCTTCTTACCCATTCAGCAATGATTGGAGTTTTTATGAGCCTTGATATTTTTCTTTTTTACATATTCTGGGAAGCAATGCTTATTCCAATGTATTTAATTATTGGTATATGGGGTGGACCAAGAAGAATTTACTCAGCAATAAAATTCTTTTTGTATACCTTTGTTGGTTCATTATTAATGTTAGTTGGAATTTTGGTTCTTTATTTCAATACAGGAACCTCAGATATTCTTACTCTAATGAAAATTCATTATCCCTATAAAATGCAACTTTGGCTATTCTGGGCATTCTTTGCAGCCTTTGCAGTTAAAGTTCCTATGTGGCCTGTTCACACATGGCTTCCCGATGCTCATACAGAGGCTCCAACTGCAGGAAGCGTTATTCTTGCTGGAATCTTGATTAAAATGGGAGCATACGGATTTCTGAGATTTAATCTTCCTATTTTTCCAGAAGCCACTCTGGCAATGAAGCCTTATATGATAGTTCTTTCTGTTATTGCAATTATATATGGCGCATTAATATGTCTTGTGCAAAGAGATCTCAAACGCCTTATTGCATACAGTTCTGTAAGTCATATGGGTTTTGTTACACTTGGAATTTTTGCTTTAAATCAGCAGGGTATTCAGGGTGGAATTCTTCAGATGATAAATCATGGAATTGTTACAGGAGCTTTGTTTTTATGCGTTGGAATGATTTATCAAAGAACCCATACCCGTGAAATAGCTCACTATGGAGGAGTTGCTACAGTTATGCCTGCCTATTCAGTATTCTTTATGGTTTTCACCCTTGCCTCTATTGGACTTCCAGGAACAAATGGATTTATTGGCGAATTTTTGATACTTCTTGGAGCATTTAAAGCTTGGAAACTTATGAGTGTTCTGTCAGCAACTGCATTAATCATAGGTGCAGGTTATATGCTATGGCTTTATCAAAAAGTTTTCTTTGAAAAAACAAATCCCTATTTTTCACATCATATAAATGGTTATGGAGATTTAAATGCAAGAGAGATTCTCACCCTTCTTCCTCTTACTATAGCAGTGCTTTGGATTGGATTTTATCCAAATGCTCTTTTAAGTTTTATGGATGAGTCAGTTAAAGCATTAATTAATCATGTAATGGTATCGGGGGCTGTAAAATGAATATCCCGCAAGTTCCTTTAAATTTTGAAGCATTAATTCCAGAAATACTTCTTACTGGTTTTGCATCATTAATCTTACTTGTTGGTTTATTAAAAATTAGAAATGAAATCTTAGTATGGAGTTCTGTGATATTTTTAATAATTCTTGCGTTAATTACATCATATTTTGAAGGTGAAGCCTTTGGTGGAATGTTTTTGAATGATTTTTTGGCAATATATTTAAAGTTTATTGTGATTTTTGGAACTATTATATCTTTGTTCGTTCTTAATTCTTATTTAAAAGAAAAGCTTATTTTGCTTAATGAGAGTGTGGCATTGATCTTATTTTCAGCCCTTGGTATGATGCTTCTTGTGTCGGCAAGAGATTTAATAAGCTTTTTTGTTTCCTTTGAGCTAATGTCTTTAAGCTTATATGTTCTTGTTGGAATAAGAAGATATGATATAAGGTCAAATGAAGCGGCAATTAAATACTTTATGCTTGGCGGAGTCTCCTCTGCAATTATGCTTTTTGGAATTGCTTTTATTTATGGTGTAGCCAATACTACAGATTTTCCATTGTTAGTAAAGGCTCTTTCAAACTATAATCCTTTGTCATACATAGGGCTTAGTCTTTTTATAATTGGATTTTGTTTTAAATTAGCATTAGTTCCATTTCATATGTGGGCACCTGATGTATATGAGGGAGCTCCAACTCCAGTTACAGCTTTTATCTCTACATTACCAAAAGTTGCTATTCTTGGTGCCTTTGGAAGAATTTTAATTGAGCTCTTCAAAGATTACTACATTGATTGGAGTAGTTTTCTTATAGTGCTTTCTATTTTAACAATGGCAGTAGGAAATCTCTTTGCACTTGTTCAAAGGAACATAAAAAGAATGCTTGCATACTCAAGTATAGCCCATGCTGGTTATATAATAATTGGATTGATTGCGGGAACACAGACAGGATTTAATGCAGTTGTTGTTTATATGCTTATTTATACGTTCATGAACATTGGAGCCTTTTCAATGGTAATTGCTTTCAATGAAGAGAATATTGAAAACTATAAAGGACTTCATAAATTTCATCCTGCCCTTGCTTTGGCAATGTTGATATTCATGTTTTCCCTTACAGGAGTGCCTCCAACAGCAGGTTTCTTAGTTAAGTTTAATATATTTCTTCAGGCAGTAAAGGCAGGATTTACATGGTTGGTTATTATTGCTGTTGTCTTTACTGTTATTTCTGCCTACTACTATTTAAGAGTGGTAATGTATATGTATATGAAGGAACCTGTTAAGACATTAAAACCCTTAATTTCATTGGAACTTAAAATAGCAATTTTTCTGTGTGCCTTGGGTACATTTATTTTGGGAGTAATTCCTCTTTATTTAATCTAATTAGTTTTTTCCATATTTGTAATAGGCAGCACAACTTCCTTCAGAGCTAACCATACAGGCTCCAACAGGATTCTCAGGTGTGCAAAGCTTTCCAAAGAGTGGACACTCAGGTGGCAGTTTAACTCCTTTTAATACAAGACCGCACTGACATCCATTTGGTTCCTTTGCTTTTAATAGAGGTATTTCAAAAATTTTTTCAGCATCTCTATATGAATATTCTGGTTTAAGTTTAAGTCCACTGTTAGGAATTACCCCAATTCCACGCCAGTTACTGTCAGCAGATTCAAAATATCGATATATAAATTCAACTGCCTTTGGATTGCCTTCTACTTTTACAGCGTCTTTGTACTGTATTTCAACCTTTGCAGTATTCTCAACAACCTGTTTTAAAAGCATTGCTATTGCCTGCAAAATATCATCTGCATCAAATCCTGTAATAACGCAGGCTTTTTTGTATCTTGAAGAAATAAATTCATAGGGTTTGCTTCCTATTATTGTACTTACATGCCCTGGAAGAATAAATCCATCAAGTTTCAGTTCTTCTGTATTTACAAGAACTTCCAACGCTGGAGGAACTAATTTGTGGACTGAATAAATATAAAAGTTTTCAATTTTTTTTCTGTCTGCCTCAAAAAGGGTTGCGGCTATAAGAGGAGAGGTGGTTTCAAATCCTACTGCAAAAAAAACTACTTTTTTATCTTTGTTTTCTTGAGCAACTCTTAATGCATCAAGTGGTGAATAAACCATTCTCACATCAAAACCTTCTGCTTTTGCTTTATAGAGAGAACCATTACTTCCTGGTACTCTCATCATATCTCCGAAAGTTGTAAGAATTACATTTGGCTTTTTTGCAATATAAATCATTCTATCAATGTCTTGTATTGGTGTTACACAAACTGGACATCCAGGACCGCTCAGAAGTGTTATGTTTGATGGAATCAGGCTTCTTATACCATGTCTGAATATAGAAACTGTATGTGTTCCACATACTTCCATAAGATTTACTTTATTGGGAAGTTTTTGTGATAGTTTTTCAATAGTTTGAATGAGTTCTTTCAATTTGTTCCTCCTTCAAATATTCTATTTGTTAAATTTTTAACCGCATCAAATCCTCGTATTTTATAAATTTCTAGTATTTTGTCATGATTGTTTTTCCATCTTTCATACTCTATTTTCCTAATTTCTTCAATTTTTCCCCAATCCTCTGATAGTAATGCTTTTTCTATTTGTAAGATAACTTGGTTTAATATCTTTTTTTGATAGACACCTTGTGTAAGGATATATAAACTAAGAAGTTCTTTATCTTTTTCAATAATGGCTTTATATAAAGGACCTTTTTCTGAAAAATCAGCAATAAAATCTTTAATTCCTCTTAAAATATATTCTGTCTTTGAGTTATCACATTTTTTTATAATTTCATTCCATTGAGGAATATTTTCTTGCAGTTCTGCTATTTCATGATGTAGTACGATTTTGGAGTATATATAAACAAGACTTCTAAATTCTTTAAAGGGATATTCCCAATTAGCTGGATGCCCGAATTTTGATAAAGTACGTCCATAAAAAGACTTTTTTTTATTTATCCATCCATGTAAATCTTCCCAGAGCCTGTATTTTATATCTGTTAATCTTATATAAATTGTGTTTCCAATACTCATTCCAGATGAAGAAAATAGGTCTCTTATTATTTCCTTATCAACAAAAAAAACTTCATATCCATCAATTTTTTCATATTTATGTATTAATCCAACAAAAAAACTTGGTTTCATGAATAAGGCATAACCTGCTCCATAAATAAATCCATTTTTTATGATATTATCATTTATTCCTTCAATATCAAAGGGTTGATAAGATTTACCGTTAATTTTCAATTGAATTAATTGAGCATTTTCAAGTTCTTTCCATTTTTCTTCTTTTTTTTCAATCCATGGAAGAATTTCATCATTATTAATACTTTCCCATGGTTCAAGGTCTCTTTCAATCTTAAAAAGTTGTCTTAATCGTAAGAGTAAAGTACAGATTGAAAAATATCCCCAATATTTAGAATCAGAGACATCGCAATTAAAGGAAACAGCATCAAAAAATTCGGAATTTAACATAGTTTTATAATATCATAAGGAAGTTGTATTTTTGCAGTTATTTACCAAAAACTATTATCCTGAGAGGATTAATCTCTGAGGTCTTTGCCCTGAGACAAAGTAAAAATAAATAATTCTTCTCATCCCGACTGGTAGCAATCCCACCGAGGAATCTCTTTGGAAAAAGAGGAGATTCTTCGCTTTCGGGTCAGAATGTCGGAAAAAGAAGGCTCGGAGGTTGTCCTGAGGCAATCGAAGGAGTGCCAAAATCGCTCAAAACAGCTCTTTTTGTTGGCAATCTCATGAATTTCGAACAAACTTGAATAAACAATAGCCTGTGGTTTAACATACAGATATGATAAAAATATTAGAGAAGATTTTCGGAACAAAAAATGAAAGAGAACTTAAAAGATATTTCAAAATTGTTGAAGAAATCAATGCCCTTGAACCTAGAATTTCAAAACTCTCTGATGAAGAATTAAAAGCAAAGACTGACGAATTTAAAGAGAGACTCACAAAAGGTGAAACCCTTGATGATATCCTAACGGAAGCTTTTGCAACAGTTAGAGAAGCTGCCAAAAGAACTCTCGGGATGCGACATTTTGATGTTCAGATAGTTGGTGGAATTGTGCTTCATGAAGGTAAAATTGCTGAGATGAAAACAGGAGAGGGTAAGACTCTTGTTGCAACTTTGGCTGCTTACTTGAATGCTTTGGAAGGAAAGGGAGTTCATTTAGTTACAGTAAATGATTATCTTGCAAGGAGAGATGTTCAATGGATGGGCCCTGTATATAATTTTTTAGGGCTTAGTGTTGGTGTAATTCAGCCTGATACTTCCTTTCTTTATGATCCAAACTACAGAGTACAAGATAAACGCTTTGATAGACTTCGGACATGCACCAAAAAAGAAGCCTATCTTGCAGATATAACATATGGAACAAATAATGAATTTGGCTTTGATTATTTAAGAGATAACATGCGTTACAGTATTGATGAACTCTGTCAAAGAGAGCTCAACTATGCTATAGTTGATGAGGTTGACAGCATTCTTATAGATGAAGCAAGAACTCCGTTAATTATTTCAGGACCCTCTGAAGAATCAACATATATATATTATGCTGTAAACAGGATTATCAAGTATTTAAAAACTGATGAAGATTTTAAACTTGATGAAAAACTTAAAACTGTGGTGCTTACAGAACAGGGTTCTCGTAAAGCAGAAAAACTACTTGGAATAGATAATTTATATGAACCTTCAAATATTCAGATAGTCCATCACATAAATCAAGCTATAAGAGCTCATTATTTCTTTAAAAAGGATGTTGACTATGTTGTAAAAGATGGAAAAGTCATTATAGTTGATGAATTTACTGGAAGAATTCTTCCGGGAAGACGCTGGTCTGATGGGCTACATCAAGCAATAGAAGCAAAGGAAGGATTAAAAATAGAAGCAGAAAATCAGACTTTAGCTACAATAACCTTTCAGAATTATTTCAGAATGTACAATAAACTTGCCGGAATGACAGGAACAGCAGATACAGAGGCAGCTGAATTTGCAGAGATATATAATCTTGAAGTTGTTGTAATTCCTACTAATAAGCCTATGATCAGGATTGATTATCCTGATGCAGTTTATAAAACTGAAAAAGTCAAGTATGAAGCTGTTGTAAGAGAAATTGAAGAATGTTATAGAATTGGTCGTCCTGTTTTGGTTGGAACAACCTCAATCGAGAAATCAGAATTAATAAGTAGAATGCTTAAGAAAAAAGGCATCCCCCATAATGTTTTAAATGCTAAGTATCATGAAAAGGAGGCGGAAATTGTAGCTCAGGCAGGAAGAATAGGTGCAGTCACCATAGCAACAAATATGGCAGGCAGAGGAACAGATATTGTCCTTGGTGGTAATCCAGAATTTTTAGCCAGAGAAATTTTAAATGGAAAAACTTATACAGAGGATGAATTTCGAGAAGTTCTCAAAAAAGCCAAAGAAATTTGTCAAGCAGAGCATGAAAAGGTGGTTTCCCTTGGAGGTCTTCACATAATTGGAACTGAAAGACATGAATCCCGTAGAATTGATAATCAACTTAGAGGTAGAGCAGGAAGACAGGGTGATCCAGGTTCATCCCGCTTTTATCTTTCCCTTGAAGATGAACTTCTTAGGATTTTTGGTGGCGAGAGACTTCAGAGTCTTATGCATTTTTTGAAAATTGATGATGATACACCAATAGAAAATAAGATGGTTTCAAAGGCAATTGAAAATGCCCAAAGGAGAGTTGAAGCCCATAACTTTGACATAAGAAAGCATCTTCTAAAATATGACGATATAATGAATGCTCAAAGAAAGGAAATTTATTCATTCCGTAAAGAAGTATTAGAGAGTAATTCCCTGAAGGAGAAAGTTTTTGAGTTTCTTGAAATAGAGATTGACGAGTTAGTTGACTTTTATCTGTCTCAGGAAGATGAGGGATTAGAAAAACTTAAGGAACAGATAAATGTAAGATTTGATGTAGATGTAGACTTGGGCAATAAATCAAAAGATGAAATAAAGCAGTATCTCATTGAGAAACTAAAAGAAGCCTATGAACAAAAGGAAGCAAAAATTGGAACAATTCTCATGCGAGATGTGGAAAAGATGATTTTTTTACATGTCATTGATACAAAATGGAAAGACCATTTATTAGCAATTGATCATATTAAAGAAGGAATAGGGCTTAGAGGATATGCCCAGAAAGACCCTCTTGTCGAATATAAAAAGGAAGCCTTTGAACTCTTTGAGGAAATGTCACGAAACATAGTTTCTGACATTCTTACAAGGCTATTCAAAATTCAGATAAAAGAAGAAAGCTCTGTCAAAATAGCACCAAAGCAACATATTAACAGAAGCGATGGTGATAGACCACATGAACCAATAAAAAAGCCTCACAAAATTGGCAGAAATGACTCCTGCCCCTGTGGAAGCGGTAAAAAGTATAAAAAGTGTTGCGGTAAAAATACTTCTTAGTCTTCAAGTTCAATTGGTCTGTCTCTTTCAGCGTCAACAATACAAAAGAAACCAAATGTTTCTTTATATGGATTTGACAGTTGATGTATCTCATTTGGAGCTATGTAAGCAATATCAAGATATTTCAGAATTTTGTATCTATTACCCAATCTAAGCCTTCCTTTACCTTTAACGCATATAACAACATGGACATGATTGTGATATTCAAGAGAGGAACAACCTCCGGGAGTTATTTCAAAATATCTGACTTCAAATTTCATTGAGTTACTACTTGCAAGAGGAAATCTTTTAATAGAAGACCATTTCCCTTTTTTATGTTTATAGGGAAAACTTTTAATGCCAGCCCATTTATTTTTTCTGAAACGAATTATCTTGCTTTTTTCCAATCTATTTTGTGAAGGAATCTCACAGAAAAATTTTTCTTGTTTTTTTATTCTTTTCATGTTATAAAATTATAGTCTAAAAAAAGAATTTTATTAAACTTTTTTGAATACAGAAGAAGGAGGTTCATATGTTTAAAAGTATTTCAAATCTTTTTAACTCTTTTTCCTTAAGCAAGAGAGTATTTGTTCTTGCAGTTATTTCAATTCTTGCGGTTTACTCTGTTGTGGCATTAGTAATTTATTTGCAAACAAAATCAAAGATTGAAAGCAACAACATAGAGGCATCAAAAAGAGAAGTCAATCTTGTTAAAGAGCAGATTGCTGTATTTGATGAAACTGCAAAAGACTCTGCTGAAAAATTCATGAAGATTTTTCAATCTATGGTAAAAGGAATAAAACCTGACAATGAAGTTTGTGACAGATTTACTGCCATGACTGGTGGTTCAGTTGCAACTATTTTTGAGAAAAAGGGAGAGGACTTTTTAAGAATTGCTACATCTCTTAAAAAAGAAGACGGCACTCGTGCAGTGGGGACAACACTTGACAGAAACCATCCTGCCTATCCATTGCTTTTAAAGGGTGAAACCTATATTGGTAAAGCCACACTTTTTGGCAAAGACTATATGACAAAATATGTTCCTGTTAAAGATGGTTCAGGGAATGTTATCGGTGTTTACTTTATTGGATTTGACATAACAGAAACAATAAAACAACTTAAAGATTTTATCCGTTCAATTAAGGTTGGTAAAACTGGTTATATGTATGTTCTTGATGGTAAAGGCACTTTGATAGTACATCCTGCCTTAGAAGGTAAAAACATTATTGACAGCAAAGATTCAAAAGGCAGGGAATTTATAAAAGAAATATTAGAAAAGAAAGAAGGTATTATTTTTTATCCCTGGAAGAATCCGAACGAAACTTCAGCAAGAGAAAAAGTTGTTGCATATACCCATTATACTGCATGGAAATGGATTATTGCATCAGGTAGTTATGTTGAAGAGATGGCAAGTGAAGTAGCAGGAATAAGAAATCTAATGTGGTTAGTAAACATTCTTGGTGCAATAGCAGTATCTTTGCTTATTCTTTTTGTGACACAGAGTGCATTAAAGCCAATTCCTGATATGGCACATAAACTTGAAGAAGTTGCCAAAGGGGATTTCAGCCGTGTTGGATTTGGTAAAGGTTACCGTAACAGAAAAGACGAGATTGGATTAATTGCAAGAAGTGTTATAAAAGTTGAAGAATTTACACAACAGCTTGTAAAAAATATAAAAAATTCTGTAACAACTTTAAATTCTGTTATAAGTGCTTTAGAGAGCAATATTGAAAATGTAAAAGCAAAGGCAAATGAACAGACCTCACAGGCACATCAGATCGCAACTGCTGCGGAAGAAATGAGCCAGACAATAACTGATATTGCCAAAAATGCTGCAACTGCATCAGACATTGCAACTGAAAGTATGAATATATCCCGTGAAGGTCAGGGCTTATCAGAAAATGCTATGAAGACGTTTCAGTCTGCAAATCGTTCTACAGTAGAACTTAAAAAGACAATAAATGCCCTAAACAGCAGGGTTCAGGAAATTGGAGACATTGTTACATTAATTAAAGATATTGCGGATCAGACAAATCTTCTTGCCCTTAATGCTGCGATAGAGGCAGCAAGAGCTGGGGAGCAGGGTAGAGGCTTTGCAGTGGTTGCAGATGAAGTAAGAAAACTTGCAGAAAGAACAATCAAAGCAACAGATGAGATTGCAGGTAAAATTACAGCAGTTCAGACAGAGTCTCACGAAAGCATAAAGAGTATGGAAGCAACATCCAAAGAGGTAGCAGAGGCTCTTAAAGCACTAAATGAAGTTAAAGAATCTCTTAACAAAATTGCTGAGTCATCACAGAAAGTAAAAGACCAGATAACTCAGATTGCAACTGCAACAGAGGAGCAGTCATCTGCTTCTGACGAAGTTGCCCGTTCAGCAGAGCGTTCAAGCATACTTGCACAGGAAGTAAAAAACTCAACAGAAACTGTAATACAGGAGGTTGAAAACTTAAACAATGTAATTAATAGGCTTTTTGAAGCAGTTAAAGGAGTGAAGGTTTAAGTAATCAATGTAAGGAGGGGGTTATTCTTCCTCCTTCAAATTTTTTAAAATTTTTTCAA